>Ga0335069_10000450_pt1 | contig 69929 bp, 131 predicted proteins | sample Lox_Sample_11_FD_206714 | JGI IMG/M metagenome (GOLD analysis project Ga0335069, IMG submission 206714) | Soil microbial communities from Loxahatchee National Wildlife Refuge, Florida, United States - Lox_Sample_1.1 | ecosystem: Environmental > Terrestrial > Soil > Wetlands | place: USA...
AAGCCGGATGGACGCCGAAACAATTGTAGTTAAGTTTAGCGATCCAATTACTACAATTGAAAGTAAAGAAGAAAAACCAGTTAAACTAGCTAAAGTTTATTACATGAAAGATTATAAAAGAAAGGTAGGGTAATTCTATCGGCTACACTCATTACTGGGAATTTAAACCAATACCTAAAGGCAAAGCTAAACAAGTAGAAAAAACTTATCAACTAGCTATTAGAGAATGCGCTAAGGTTATTTTATACTGGAATAATACTTGTCAGCCTGAAGAGCGTTTAAGCGGATATACTGCCCACACTAAAATAGGCCAATATGGCGGTTTGGAGGTAAACGGCAAAGCTGATTTAGCTCATGAATCATTTGTAATGAGAGAGCATTATAAGGATAATATTGGTACTAACAAATATGCCTATAAACCTAACGGTTTTAGTTTTTGCAAAACTGCTCAAAAACCTTATGATACGGTTGTTGTATCTTGTTTAGCTATTATTAAAAATAGATTAAAGAATTTAATTGAAATTAGTTCTGACGGAAATTCAAAAGATTGGGAATTAGGCGTAGCTTTTGCAAGCAAAGTATTAAAGAAAGATATTTTAAACCCATTAGATAAGAATTACAATTTAATTGTAAATACTAAGTCAGGTAAACTATTGTATAGGTGAATAATGAAAGACCAAGTTGATAAATCTCAAGGTTTTGCTTTTAAATACCCTGATGGAATTGAAATTAGAGTTTATAATGGTAAAATTAGTATTAATAAACCTAAGACAAATTGACTGGTGTTATAAGTGTCGTAAATTCTTTTGGGAGTGTAAATGCAAAAATTAAATCACAATTATACTAAATTACTTGAAGCTATGGAATTTACTCCTGATAAATGGGAAGTTATTGGAGTTAAAGAGACAGGTACCGCTGCATTTTGTTCGTGCGGGCATCCTATAGTTTACAATTACCCCATTAGGCACAAAGTTACAGGTAAGGTTATACCTATTGGTTCAGTGTGTATTGAACATGCTCCATTTATTCCTATTGAGCTAGCGCACCAATATAAAGAGATTGTTAAGCGTTTAAAAGAAGAAAAACGACAGGCTGAACAACTTAGACAGCAAGCTATTAAGGGAGAATTAGAAAATAAATATAATCAAGCTTATGAAAATTTAAATAAAATACTAGTTAAAAGGTGGGATATATTTAGAGGTAAGTATCCTGAACCAATTATTCCGGTAACTGAATACAAATGGAGTAATACTATTTATTTAGAGTGGCGAGAAACACAAAGTAATTTCTTCAGTAAATGTTATCAGCTAATGTTTATGAATAAACAAATTAAAAGGAAAAAGCTTAAAACAGCTAGAGGCTATATTAAAAACTACGAAAAAGCAATTAAATTAATGGAAGAGTTTAATAAAGAATGGGAATTAGGTTTAGTTTTATTTGGATAAATATTATGAAGCCTCCAATTTCATTAGAAGAATTGAGATTTAGGGAATTACCAAAATCAGCTCAAAAAGATTATGTTCAATATACAAAACATAGAGTTAAAGAATTAGCAAAATCTTTAGCAGAATGTAAAAATAGGAAAGAATTTTCTTCTTTCGAATATTATATTTGCGGCAGGTTAACTGAAGCAGAAGAAATTTTAGAAATGTTAAAATATATAAAAAAGGTTAATAAAAATGAGTAATAATAAACAAATAGCTATTGAATTTGTTAATTCTAAATACCCTGATACTTACAGCTTTGCTGCTCAATTTAACGATTGGTATATTTTTCTACATAGCAACAATAATATTACTTTAGATATAAAAGTAATTGACGGTAAGATTGTAGAAGAGTTTCTAAATGAAACATAAGTATAAAATAGGAGATGTATTTGCTTGGACGTTTAATAAAATGGATAAAAACCCAACAACGGCAATTATTGTTAGTATGGAAAACGATGTTAGTTTGAGCATAGTACTAAATATTATTAAAAATGGAGTAATTTTAAAAGAAAAAGAACTTTACAGATCATCTTCTTTTCTAGAAAAAGAATTAAAAGCAAATATATGTACTTATCTTTATAATTTACCTTTAAATAAAGAAATGGGAAAGGTTTTATATTTATGAGTGTTTCTATAGCCGATTGGTTTGAGCCTACTAATAAGGTACATTTGTTAGCTTTTAAAAAGGCATTAGAAAGAGGCAAATGGGATGAACGTCTGGTGCCAGTCAGAAACTTATCTTTCGCTAGTGGATGGGGTTTAATAGTAGCAAATAAAATATTAGTAGCCTACGGACATTCAGCTTTGATAGACGAAGCCACGGCCATGCACCAAGCTAAACAAATAGTTGATAATTTATTAGTGGGTACTGTATTTAATAGTGGGGGATGTTAAAAATGAAAGTTAAACTACTTATTTTAAGCATTATTATCTCTAATATTTGTTTGGGCGGCGCAGTAATTGGAGTATCCGAGGCTTTGTATTATAAATACGGTTTAGTTCAGCCGCAAATTTACTTTTATATTAACGAGAAAATAGGAAATAGTAGTTATTATTATGATTCGTGGAACGGAATAGGAGAAACGCCTTGCTTTGGAAGTATCAATAAATGTGAATGGATTAATTCAGAACACTATATTAATAAAGAGTTATTTAATTCATTAAGACTCGGCATCGGAGGAGGTTATAGTAAAGACATTACTAACAATATTAATTTCTATAGTATTAAAGCTAAAGTCGAAGTAAAGCTTTGGTAAATACTAATGACTTTATCAATTTTTTATATTATTTTCTATGTGTTATATGTAATAACAAGTATTAGGTTTTTTTTACATACTGGAGTTTTAGCTTTTCCTATACCTAAACCAAAGAAGTACAAAAGACAAAAAAATGATGATTTTATACTAATTCAATATCCTATTAGAAATGAGCCTAAATCAGTTATAGAAAGATTTTTTAAAAGCCTATATTCTATTCCAGAAAAAGAGCGGCACAGATTTTTATTACAAGTATTAGATGATTATGATACTAAAATGACTTGGAGATTTCCTAGTCCTATTAAAGTTGTATATTTAAAGCGTAAGGTTAGAACAGGAAATAAAGCTGGTAATTTAAATTACGGTTTAAAATTAGCTCCCAAAAAGTATAAATGGGTAATGGTTTATGATAGTGACCACGAATTAAATGGAAATAAAATAGCTAAAGCTGTAGAAATATTAAAAGCAAATAAAAATATATGTTGCGTGCAATCACGGTGGATATTTAGAAATATTGATAATACTTGGGCATCTTATTTACAACAACAAGTTATTGGAGTACATTTAGATAGAGAACAACCTTTCAGAAGTAGATGGGATTTATATCCTATATTTAATGGAGCCGGTGCCGTTTGGAATAGGGAAATAGTTGAAAAAGAATGTGGCGGTTGGTTAGAGCGGTGCGTATGTGAGGACACGGATATATCGGGTGTAATGAACATGAGAGGTTATAAAATTCATGTAATGCCCGAATGGACTACTAAAATTGATAATGTGGATATATGGAAGGAATATTGTAAACAACAACGTAGGTGGATTAGAGGTAACGGCCAGCAAATACAATACCATAGCAGAGATAAGCAAGGTTGGAGTTTAAAAAAAGTATATTGGCTAAGTTGGAATTTAGGCTTTGCCTTAGCTTTTACTAAATACCTTACTCCTTTTGTTATGGTAGGTAAGTTTTTTAATGTTTGGAGTTTCAATTTTATTGATTACTTAGGTATGTATCCCCATATATTTGCTTGGATAGGTTCGTGTTTAACTTGGGACAATAGATTTAAGTTTAAGGGTATATTTCTATACCCTTTACATTATATATTAGAGTTAAGAGTATTACACTGGCAAATATTAGGTTTTTGGGAAGGATTTTTTGACTACAAAAAAGACTTTGTTTTTGATGTAACTAAAAAATCAGAGGTAAAAAATGAATCCTAAGTTATTTCCAATTTGGGCAGTAAAATGGTTTGATATAAGTTTATTTATAGCTAAGTGGATGTTTCATGGTTTTCCTGAGAATATACAACAAATAGTAACTGGAATTATATTTGTTGGTATACCTTTTTTGATTACTATATGTAGGTAGAATATTTATTAGGGATTAGTAATGACTTTACTGCAAATAGCTTTAAATGAAATTAATTCTAAAGATAGTTATGAATCTATTAAATTGATTTTAAATCATAAGGATTTTCCACATAAAGAAAAAATAAGATTTGCTTTTGATTGTGCTAAAGATTTAGATAAACATTATGACTTAAAAAAGTATCCTGAAGTTAAAAAAATAAGAGATAAATGCTTAGAATTAATAGCAGATTGGTTATTAGGAAAATCGATTGATAAAAAAGAATTGGATGCGGCGGCTAGAGCGGCTTATGTGGCGGCTAATGCGGCTGATGCGGCGGGTAATGCGGCTTATGCGACGGCTAAGGCGGTTAATGCGGCGGCTTATGCGGTTAATGCGGCTAATGCGGCGGCTAATGCGGCTTATGCGGCGGCTAAGGCGGCTTATGCGGCGGCTTATGCGGCGGCTAATGCGGTTAATGCGGTTAATGCGGCTTATGCGGCGGCTAGGGCGGCTAATGCGGCGGCTTATGCGGCGGCTTATGCGGCTAATGCGGCAGGTAATGCGGCTTATGCGGCGGCTAATAGAGAAGAATATTTAAAATCTTTGTTGCACAAACTAATTAAACAAGTGACTAACTTTTCAAAAGCTAATGAAGAAACTATTGATGTATTATATTTCTAGGAGATAATTTGCTTAAATTAGATACTTATAACCGTTGTTACATAAAGCATATGGGATACAGAGTTTACGAGGACTACTATGATAATGGAGACGTGTCCTCTTATACCATATACTTAGATGAACAAGTAATTAACAGTGTATACAATTTACAACAAGCTCTACAAGTGATTGATAATCATAAGAGTTATACTCAACGAGGTATTATTCAGGGAGTTTGAGTATAGAAGTTATACAGAGTTTATAAATAAGTAGGCTTAAAATAATTGGTATATAGAATGCAATAGATAGTTGATGCGGGCATGGTGTAACGGTAAGCACACGGGACTTATAATCCCGGCTCGGAAGAGTACAGTCTGATAAACTGTAGGTCCCAGTTCAATTCTGGGTGCCCGTACCAATTTTTAAAGGATATTATATGTCTAAACGTAAATCAGGAGCTAAACCTAAAACTAATAAAGGACCTTGGAAGCATAGAGTTAAAGAAGAACGACGCAAAGTAGCTGAAGCTCGTAATGCTGAATATAATAAGCTTACCATTGAACAAAAATTAGCTATGTTGAATAAATATAATTTTGTAGCAGCTAAACAACGAGCTAAGCTACAAGCTAAACTAAAGGTAAACAAATGATTCATGGTACTGTAATAAGTTTAGATCATTATAAAAGATGCGGCATAGTTGCTACTACTGATAAATATTTTAAATTTTCTTTTGATGTGGTAACTATTAATTATTTTGACGGAATTCCTGAACTAGGAGACGAAGTAAATATTAGCATTGATTCTAATAATAAAGTAACAACATTAACTGTAACAAAATATGCAAACTAAATACTATATATTTACTGAACATGGCAGCACCGTAGAATTTAATTTTGATTTTAAAACCAATTCAGCTAGACTTATAATGCAAGATACAGAACAAAGTGTACAACTAAGTGGTTGGATTAAATTAGATAAATTGTTAGTAGAATTAGATAAGCTAAAGAATTATGTTAATAGGACAAAAAATAATGGACAATAAAACTTTAAATCTACTAGTAGTTTATTTAATTCTATTTATCTTAGTAGCGTGGAGGTTTTATGAGATTTATTAATGTTTTGATTACTTTACTCATGCTTGTGGCAGGAGTAATATGGCTTGTCTTAGGTAAATATGAATTGTCTATGCTATGCTTTATTTATGGAGAATTGTTAGATATAAAAAGTAAAATTGATTTTATAGAACTTCTACATATGTCAAATGATTTAGAGAAGAATAAATGAAACTATTTGTTTTTAAATTGTGGCATAGTAAAGAATGGGATTGGTTAACTATTAATATTATAGCTCCTAGCGAACAAGAGGCTATTAGAGAAATTCGCAAACAGTATAAAAATACTACAAAAATAGATACAGAATGGAATAATCAAATTAAAAAGAGAATTATAACAGCTAGAGAAACATTAGAAAAAATACATGAAGAACCCATTAAGGGACCTTTTATTATAGGTGTATTATACGAGAAGAATAGGAGAGTTATTTAAATGAATGATTATTTGAATATAAATTATGTCCATGAGTTTGAGTATAAAAAGTATACAATAAAAAGAGATGAGTTTGGGCGGTTTTTTGTTACGCTGGGCCACAGAGGCATGTTATATTGTTCTAAGTTGGATGAAGCTAAATCATTTATTGATTATGTGACGGCTAACAATAAGCAAGGATTTTTTGACTACGGATGGGAATATGGATACAATCGTTAAAAAGCTAAGTCAACTAAAAGCCCAAAGAGATGAATTAAGCTATTTGATGATAGAATGTACAGAAGAAGAATTAACTAGGTATGAATATGATTTATCTGTTATTGAAGCTCAAATAGAAGAATTAGAATATCAATTAGATGAGACTAATCAGTATGAAGAAACTTTCTATGAAGAGTTGGAATAAACTTAAAGTCGGAGATAAAATAGGTTTATTTGGAATATTTAATCCCTCTATTTGGAAAATAAAAGAAATAGATAAATATGGAATATGGTGCATTAGAGTAAAAGATAGATGGTGGAATGATTTAGTTGATTCTGAAAAAGAAGGAAAAATATTAGAAGAAATAATAGCTGAAGTAGTTAAAGTAAGATTTCAGTATTGGGAATTACATGAAGGTAAAAACTATATAAAAGTTAAAAATAAAAAACAGTTAGAAACCATAAAGGATTTATATGGGTAACTTTGTAGTAAGGATTAATGGAAATAATGTAGCTAGTTTTGACTCAGTAAGAGAAGCTAACGCTTATATTAAAAATCTTGGAGATGTTTATTCTTCAGAAGAAATTCCTCAGTTAGTTGAAATAGTAAAGGAAAAAGTAGTTAAGACTTTCAAACCTAGATTTAAATTAGTAAAGTTTAAAGAAAATAAAATAGAAGCTTTAGAACCTAACTTCGGACTAGAGGTAAACAATGAACAAAAATAATGAAGCTACTTATTTTTATTTAACTTGTAAACCAGGAGGTTGGGTTACTTTGACTGATGCTAGGGGAGTTTACTGGGGTTTATTTTCTACTCCAAGTAAAGCTTGGAGCGCAGCTAAAATACTTGAATATAAATATAAGTATGAGCTTAAGCAAATAGGACCAATAACAAATAAACCTAAGCTTAAACAGAGGTAATATGTTAGATTTTATTAAGCGGTTATTTAATAATCCTGTAGAACCCCCAAAAAAAATAACTTTAGTAAAGAGAGAATTTCTAATTGAAGAAGAAATTCCAGCTATAGCAGAAACTCATATATTATATAATTGTGGTTATAGCGAAGAACATAAAGGTTTTTTAATGATTCCAATTTCCTTTAAACAAAAGGATAAAATTTAGATGCTTAAACTAACATCAGAAAATATCAAAATAAATGATAAATTGAGTATAAATGTGTATTCTACTGAATCAGAAGAAGTTATTATAGGTTTAAATCATTTTGAATTTGTAGATGAAATTCTGATAAAAAAGCAAAGTTTAAAAGATATTATTAAGGTTTTGAAAGGACTTAATAATGGAAAATCAAGTAGAAAAACTTAAACAACAACAAGAATCATACGAGTTATTTGGCATATACTATAATTCAGAAGAGTTATTTCTAGAAACTATACCCACGAAAATAGATATAGATTTAAATATAAAAATAAGTAATACTCTAGAAGTTTCTGTAGAATTTCTTGCAAATAATAAAAAGTTTAATGAGTTTAAAATAGCTTCCATGCCGCAGCGGCACATAGATATATCAAATTACATAAACGCTTTTATCCCTAATTTTATAATGCTTGGCGCTCAAGAAGATATTCAATGGAGATTTATAATAAATGATCTTATTTTCACTTGTAATGCTGTAGATTATATTTCTTTTAATGAGATTTTTTCTGCTTTTATTAAAGCAAATACTACTATTCCAAAGGAATTTAATATCTCATTAACAATAACACGAACGAATAATATAAGTAATAGAAAAAGAGTAATAAATCAGGATCGTTATCAAAATCTTAACGGCGTTAGAGATAAAAATATAGAATCTCCTCAAGAATATTTTGCAAAACTATGTAATCCTGGCATAATTGAAGGAACGGTAAGATTTGATTATAAATATAAAGGTTTAAATAAATTTGCAGGTTTGATTAAACATTCCATATATTCTAAACAAGATAAACAAACAACAGTATTTTTACTTGAGTATTTGTATGGTAAAAAAATATCCAAATCATCCACCTTAAAGAAGATACATAATACTCTATGGTCAGAACCTTATAATGATTTTGGTATAAAAGATGTGTCTAAGATGGACAAGTTGTACAGTTGTTTTGCAAGTAAGTATATAACTACTAGAAATGTTTATGAAAATTTGAAAAAAGAAGGCTATAAACCTAAGACAGATTTAGCTAGGTGGAAAAAAGTTTTACAGCTTGAGAGTAGTTCTCAGGCTCAAAATTTTGGCATCTAAAGTGCAGTATAATTAAGTAAAGGAGATAGATAAAATGCAAATCACTACACTTAAACAATCGTTGCCTTATTTGATGAAGGCTAATATTACAGCCTTGCTTTGGGGACACTTTGGCATAGGTAAAAGTCAGGCTGTAGCTCAATTTTGTGAAGAAAATGAATATAAATTTGTTGATTTGCGCCTAGGTACCCAAGAAGTAGGAGACTTGCTTGGGTTAGCTGATTTTACTACGGACAAAGAAGGGAATAAGGTAGCCACTAAGTTTATGTCTCCTGACTGGTTAGTTAGCCTTATAAGCTATTGCAATGAGAATCCTAAGTCTGCAGCTATTATTTTCCTAGACGAGCTAAACAGAGCCCGTAGAGACGTGTTACAAGCGGTATTCCAATTGGTATTGGACAAGCGAATGCACACAGTTAAGCTTCCTCCCAATTGTTATGTTATGGCCGCTTCTAATCCAAATACAGAAGACTATATTGTAGCTGATATTGGAGATAAAGCTTTTATGGATAGATTTTGTCATATCAAGCTTACTCCTTCTTCCAAAGAATGGTTTGAATATGCTGATAGTAAGAATTTTGATAATGATCTAGTCAATTTTCTCAAAAGCCAACCTGATATGCTTCAATCTAAGCTTACAGATTTTAATCTAGATGACGTTAAGCCTTCTCGCCGTAGTTGGGAAATGGTTAATAAGCTTATCAAAGCTAAGACACCTACTAATCTACTTCAAGAACTAAGCTTTGGGCTCGTCGGGCACACAGCCACCATAGCTTTTATTGAATCAATGAAGAATTCAGATAAGCCTCTTACAGCAGATGACATTCTTAATAATTATACTGAAGTTAGAACAAAAGTTAAAAGTTATTCTAATAGTGATACTGGAGGTAGAAGTGATTTGTTGAATTATACTGGGGATAATGTAGTTAAATTTGCTGAGAAGAGCCAAAAGAACTTGACTAAAGCTCAAGAGGAGAACCTAGACAAATTCCTTACTGATATTCCCACGGATTTAGCTTTTAGTTTGTGCCGCAGTTTGTACCGACGCCCGACGTTTAAAAACTGTATAGACAATAATGAAACTCTTAAGAAGATGTTTCTTAAGGCTAAGAACATTAAAAGTAAATAGTACATAGAAAGTATATATGGAAGACATACTTACTCAAGCTGTAACTCAACTAATTAGGAGCGAACCTTTTTTCGCTAACCTAATTCTAAATATGACTAGGAATTATGTTTATAACATTCCTACTTTAGGAGTAAACGTAACTGATACAGTCAATTTATATGTTAATCCTCATTTTTGGAATAGCTTGGGTACTTTAGAACAGGTTGATGTACTTAAACATGAGTGCCTTTTCAGAGATTCTCTTATAGACACCAACAAAGGTAAACTAAAGATTAAAGATATAGTAGACAAAAAACTTCCAGTTAAAGTGTTGAGCATATCTCCAACCGGAAAAACAGAATATAAAAAAATAATTGAGTATTCTAAAAAACAACATAAAAATTATCCGAATAAAAAATGGGTTTCTTTAAAATATACAACAAATCCTTTTCTATATAGCACAGTTATTTGTACTAATGATCATAGAATCGCTTACATAGAAAATCTTTTAGAGCCTAAAATAAAATATATTGAAGCAGAACAAAGTTTAGGGTTATATAGTATTCGTAAAGTTAATACTAAACGAACCTTAAATAAGGAAAATCCTTCTTATAATACGGATCAAATATCAGTAATATTAGGATGTTTGCTTGGGGATAGTAGCGTTAATAAACATGGTGTTTTTGTAAGTGTGGGAAGTCTTAGGTATAAAGATTATACAATATACAAACAACGTGTTTTAGGAGGAAGACTAGAAAAAAGTTATAGCGGATATAAAAAAGCATACTCAAATTTAAGATTGGTACATGGAGTTACAGAACAATCTAAATATTTGAGAGAGTTGTTATACATTGATGGTAAAAAAACGGTTAAAAATATTATTAATAAGATAGATGCCCGTAGCCTAGCATTTTGGTTTATGGACGATGGAAGTTGGAATGGATACGGTTCTTCTTTCCTTCATACCGAAGGCTTTTCTTATTCAGATCAAGAATTGATACAACAACAATTAAAAAGTAAATTTGATTTAGATACAGAAATTAAGCAAAGAAGCCGTAAGCCAGATTTATATTTTATAAAATTTAAAAAAGAATTTACAGAAAAATTATTTAAAATAATTGCTCCATACATGCATAAAAGCATGAAACATAAGATAGATACTAAGTACCATAAGTATTTTGGAACTAAGATTATAAATAATAAGCATTTAGATTGCTCTATAAAGAAAATTACAGAAGTAAAATACGTAAATAAAAAGTCAGATTTGTATGATATTGCAGTGGAAGATAACCATAATTTTTTTGCTAACAACACTTTAGTTCATAATTGTTACCACGTTATTAATAATCACTTTGCTAGGTTTAAAGACATAGAGCCTACAATGTTTACTGATAAGCGAGAGTTAAAACAAGTAGTGGAGGACATGCTTAAGGCAGGTACTTTAAATCAGGCAGCAGACGCCGCCATTAATGAATATTTACCAAACTTACTTAAAAACTTTAACTTATTTGACAAAGATGGTAATAAAGTAGTGGGAGAAGACGGTAAAATTATTGAAGCAAATCCTGTAACAGTAGAAGCAATTAAAAAACTCATACCTGAGACACAACATAAACAACATATGGAATATTATTATGAGTTGTTGAATAGAGAGAGACAAAAACAACAAAATCAAGCTGGCAATGGTGGCGGCAAGGGTAAGAATGGTAAAAATAAAGGTAATGGTACGCTATTAGACGACCACGGTTTGTGGGCACAAGGAAGCGATGATGTAGAATATGTTACTGAGAAAGTTAAACAAGTAGTTAATAGAGCACTAGAAGAAAGTGGAGGAAGAGAAGCTGGTAATATACCTGGAGACGTACTTTCTCTAATAGATCGACTTAATTATAAACCTAAGGATTGGAGAAGTGACTTACAAAGATTTGTTAGTAGAACTTCTGAGATTTTAATAGAAACTTCTAGAAAAATAAGAAATAGGAGATATGGAATAATTTATCCTGGTAATAAAACTTTTCCTAAATTAGTTTTAGCAGTTATTGTAGATACGTCTGGTTCTGTATGTGATGAAGCTTTAGCTCAATGTTTTGCAGAAATTGATAGAATTTCAAAAAATAACACTAAAGTTATAGTTATTGAATGCGATGCAGAAGTGCAAGCCGTATATGATTTTGACCCAAAGAAAAAGATAGAAATACACGGGCGTGGAGGTACGATGTTTGGCCCTGGAATAAAAAAGGCAGAAGAATTAGACTGTGACGGTATTTTATTCGTGACCGATGGATGTAACTTTGAAGGAGATAGTCTTAAAAAACCTAAATTACCGATTTTATGGGTTTTGTATGAAAATTGTAAAGTCAGTTATCCATGGGGGGCTAGAACAGAAATAAAAATTAATAAGAAACACTAATGAAAAGATTAAACTTAAAAAATAAAAAGTTTGGCAGATTAACGGTGCAAAGTTTAGCTTCTGTAAAAGAATATAAAAGTTATTGGAAATGTAAATGTGTTTGTGGAAAAATTACAACAGTTTGGGGAGGACATTTAAAAAGCGGCCACACGCAAAGTTGCGGATGTTATAAAATTGATCGAAGTAGAGAAGTTTCTACAGGACAAACCTGGTCTAGATTGCCGCCAGGAGAAAGCGGATTTAATGCTTTATATTGTCAATATAAAAATGGTGCAAAAAGAAGAAATTTAGCTTTTAATATAAGTCGAACAAAATTTAAAGAATTAGTTACAAAAAATTGTTATTATTGTAATAAACCTCCATCAAATATAATTTATGGTAGTATTAAAGGTTACACTAAAAAAGGAATAAAAAACTCTAAATTTATATATAATGGATTAGATAGAATAAATAACAATAGAGGGTACAGTGTAAATAATATTTTAACTTCTTGCACAAGAGATAACAGATTAAGAATGAATAATTTTACTGTAGAAGAAACTAAAGTTATGGTACAAGCCTTAGAAAATTATCTTAAAGATAGGATTTAATATGACATTACAAGAATGGGATAAATTAACTATAGACCAAAAAATAGCACATTATAAATCTAAAATGGAAGACCTTATAATGATGAAGGATTTACAAAGTAATAAAGGAAATCTAAATATAGGTAATGCTGCTATTCATCCAAAATATGGACATTGTTTGATTAGAAAGATCTTTAAAAGTAAAGAAACTAATGACATAATGAGTAATATAGTTTATATTGATAAAGAAGGGGGATGGCGAGCCCATAATAAAATGGTATTATTTAATGAGCTTTCTCCTATAACAGAGATGTCAAAGGCATTATATGAGTAGTCTCACATTTTGCATGTTATGGATTATATGTTTTATTCCATTTTTAGGTATATTTTTATTTGAATGCGTATGTAAATATATAAAATTTATAAAAATAAAACAACCAAAGATTATGGAACGTATCTTATATGATAAGAAACCTTTAACATTTAAAAAATATTTAAAATATAATCGTTACAAAAGATTTTATGAATAATAATCTAAATATAGACGTAGTAAGAACTTATATATTTGATAATATAAGTAATAATAATTATCAAAAATCTATTGAAGAACTATTAAAGTTAATAGAAAACGATAATAAGTTAGTTATTGAATTTGCTTTACATTGCGCTAAAGATTTAGATAAATATTACGACGTAACTAAGTACCCTGAAGTTTATAAAATCCGGCAGCGCTGCTTAGAATTGATAGGCGACTGGCTGCTAGGCAAGCCAGTTAAAATAGAAGAATTGAATGCGGCGGCTAGAACGGCTTATGCGGTGGCTGATGCGGCTTATGCGGCGGCTGATGCGGCTTATGCGGCGGCTGCGGCGGCTAATGCGGCTTATGCGGCGGCTGCGGCGGCTGATGCGGCGGCTAGAACGGCTTATGCGGCGGCTGATGCGGCGGCTAATGCGGTTAGTGCGGCGGCTAATGCGGCGGCTTATGCGGCGGCTAAGGCGGCTTATGCGGCGGCTAAGGCGGCTTATGCGACGTATTATGCGGCGGGTTATGCGGCTAATGCGGCGGCTTATGCGGCCAAAGCAAAAGAATTACATTTATACCTATGTGAATTAATTATTAAAAAATATAAATTAGCAAATATTGAAAGTTTTAGATTATTATATAATTAAAAATTATTATGAAAACTACTAAAGAAATGGAAGAACTAGGCTGGCTTAAAGTAAGTACAGCCAAAGCTAATTACTTAGAAAATCCAGCTTTGCAAGCTGAGTACGATACTTACGATAATTATGCTATTAGTTGTTATAATTACGTAAAAGGTAATTGGAGTACAGGTTCTATAGCTAATTATAATGAACCTTTAACTAATAAAAGTAACCTTGATATTGAAGTTAAAACTGAAGAACAAAAAATAAAAGTAAGTAACTATATAGAAGGAGATATTGATACACCATGGATCAACGGATTAGAAAAAATTACAATAGATAAATACACAATAGATCAAAGATATAAACTAAGTAAGATTAAGAAGTTAAAAGCTAAACAACGGAAGGAAATGAATAATGCTGCTCGCTTTGGTAATTCTTGTCCTAATTGCTTATCATCTTTGGTAACTAATAAATTAGGTATATTAGAGTGTAGTGGTAACAGGCTTAGAATATGGGAAAATGAATTTCTTAAATATAATAAACTATCAGAAAAAGAGAAGAAGTTATATCTAATTGGTATATCTTATTCTTCTTTATTTTTAGATTTATTGGAAAAATGGAATGTAGTTGATGAGCATGGCCGCAGAGTTAGTTTTAATTGCGGCTATACCAATAAATTATGCAATCCAGTATCTCGATTTCGTACTAGCGTACCCGATCCGATAGCTGTTAGAATAATAGAGAAGAACCTAAAACGAGAATTAACAGAAGAAGAAAAAAGAGGAGAAGTTGATATTTGGTATATAGGAGGAATATATACTAATAAATATAAAAAAGGGGCCAAAAAGATTAAGATAACAAACATAGTTTTCCCGGACGGGTTTATTTAATAAAGTAAAGGATATTTTATATGAATAAAGATATTAACCAAAGTTATTTAGAGGATGTGCTGGAGCTTCATAAAACTCATGATTTTCAAGTACAAAAAATAGAAGCTCAATTTAAATCTCTCCTAGCTAAATGGGGTGGGCCATTTTTGCATGATATTGTAAGAATGGGCTCTTTTTCGCATGGTACCGCCATACATAAAGATTCAGATGTAGACGTTGATTATCTAGTCTCAATTCAAAATTGGGCTAATAAAACTCCTAAAGAAGTATTTGAAAGTTTAGTTAAATTTCTAACTAAAGAAGGTTACAAGCCTTTTATTAGAAATATCTCAATGAGAATTAAATATAAAGGTATGAATGTTGATTTTGCTCCAGGAGTAAAACATCCAGGTAATACTGATTTTCATGACGTTTATAGTAGTAAGCTTGATAGAGCTTTACCCTCAAACCCAAAGCTACACACCCAAATAGTAAAATCATCAGGTAGAACTAACGAGATTAAACTAATGAAGATTTGGGCTCAAAACCATAGTCTTAAATTAGACGGACTATACATTAGTTTAGTGGTTGTTGATGCTTTACAAGGAGAACCATTAAATGAACTATCAAATAACTTTCTAAAAGTATTAAGATTTATTGAATCTAGACTACTTTATAATAAATATGTTGATCCGGCTAACCATAATGATACTATTTCTGATAATTTGACTGAAGAAGAGAAGAAAGCTATAGTAGAACAGGCTAGAGATAGTTTGAGTAAAAATAGTTTAAGTGATATTATAAAGTAAATATGAAGCCAAAAGATAAGGCTTTAATTATATTAAAGCATTATAGAAAACAGTATGGAAATCAGTTTATGATATTAACTTCATACAAACATGGGTGCCAACAAGGATACTTAGTGTTTAGTATAGAAGATTTTAATCAGCTAAAAGCAGATTTAGGAGAGGATTTCCAATATTGGAATAAACAAAAAGCTGCTGATAAAGCTAAACTAATAGTTGGTTTTGATGGCTTTATATACGAAGCGCCAGAAGAATTTACAGAAAGTTTAAAACAATTAAAATTTTTAGATATTTTATATGACTAAGCTTAAGTATAAAGTAGGCGATGAATTTATAGTCCCTTTTAGTGCAAATTCTCACAAAAAGCCCGAATTAACTTATTACCGCATAGATTTTATTCATTATGATGAGTATGTTATGGTACAATCTGATGGAAAATACTGGTATAGTTCAGATGGACATTTAGATTCAGGTTTTAAATTAACTAAATGTAAAAAACAAACAGTAGAACTTTTATATGAGTAAAAAATACTTATCTTTCAAGTTTAGTAATCCTTTAACTAAAGAAGAACTAGAAAAAGCTTATTCTGAAGGTATGATTAAAAAAGAAGATTTAATTAGCGGAGCTTATTATATAGGTACATGTAGAAATTCTTATGTAGCTCAATGGAACAAAAAAGATAATTGTTTTTATTATATTAGGAATAAATTTGGAGATTCTTTTTTGGAAGCAATAAACCATCCTTCTGACGATGACAATCATGACTTATTTATACCTATGCAAAAAGTTGAAGATATTTATGAATAATATTAAGCCTTTACCTACAATATTCACTTCAATCGATCTTGAGATGGCGCAGCCTTCAGGCAATATTATAAGTGTAGGATATTGCATAGGAAATATCTACACTGGAGAGATTTTACATAAGAATAATATATTAGTATATCAAGAAGATATTATAACAGAGTATATAACTAAACTTACTAGAATAACTCAAGAAGATGTAAATTCTGGAATAGCTTTATGTGAAGCTTATAATAAGTTAGCTGAAGACCATAAAGCTTATAATAGCTTTTGGAATAATTTACAATGGGGACAAGGAGATGCTCAAGAATTAAAAAATCAATTAAAAGCAAAATATTCTAATATTTATGATTACGATAATAATTGGGTTTTTGGAAGAGGTTCTTTTGACGTAAAAAAACTGTTTCAAGTTAGATGTCTTATAAAGAAAGAAAAGTTACAAAGTGGTTTGGCTAAAGCTTTAACCAGAGTAGGAAAACGTTTCCAAGGCACAAAGCATAATTCTATGGACGATGCTGTTAATACTTTTTATATTTTTGTGGAACTACTTAAACAATTTGAAAATGGAGTTTCAAATGAATTATGATTTTATAGATACTTTAATGTTATTTATAATAACTATAGGTTGTATTATTGATCTAGGTTTTATATTTTATGATCATCGTAAAGAATTAAGGCGCTTTATTAAGCGTTCAATAAGGCGAATTAAACCTGTTAAACGCCGCAGGAAACCAAAGCTAAAAATAATTGACGGAGAAGCAATTAATGAATAGAGATTTGATAATAGCTATAGCTAGCTTATTAATTGGATTTTTTTTAACTAAATTAGCTTTTTATATATGGCCAATTGAAAAATCTAAACCTATTGAACGTTCTCCAACTATCATTGAAACTAGAATTAAAATAGCTATAGTTGATACTGGCATAATTTTTAACGAAGAAACTGAACGTTATGTTTGTAAAACAGGCAATGAAGATTTTACTGGTCTAGGCTTAATTGATACTCACGGCCACGGCACAAATGTAGCAGGTTTAATTAGTAAAGACCTTAATTATGAAGATTATTGTTTACTTATATTAAAATATTGGCGGCCAGATTTTATAGGTAACAGTTTAGAACGAGAATTAGCAGCTATAAATAAAGCTATTAAAGAACAAGCTAGTTATATTAACCTAAGTTTAGGAGGAACAGATTTTAGTAACAGAGAAGAAACTTTAATAAATAAAGCTTTAAGTAAAAATATAAAAGTAGTAGTATCAGCAGGTAATAATTCTACTGATTTAAGTAAAACTTGTAATTATTGGCCAGCTTGCATTAAAGCTAATAGTAATAATTTTTATGTGGTTGGGAGCTGTTCTAATAATAAATACCATTATTTTTCTAATTATAACGGACCAGTAAAACAATGTGAAGACGGTTTAAAAAGAACAGGATTTGGTATAAAAATGGGAGGTACTTCTCAGGCAGCAGCAATATTTACTAATAAATTAATAAAGTATGACCAAAATAGATAAAAATTTTAAACCAGGAGATATAGTTAAGTGTATTAATGCTGAAGGTTTGCTACTAATAAAAGTAGGTAATATCTATGTAATAGAGCAAATACGTCCATTTGTGGGTGCACGGGACTTTACTATAAAACTAAAAGGTATTAATAGCTGCTATTCTAAAACTAGATTTGAATTAATTACCGGAGAAATGGCTAAAGTATTATATGGATGACAAAACATTTAAAAAGTTAATGAAACCACCTGCCTGCACGAAAAACCCGATAGAATTTTTAATCCCATACGATATTAGATATGAAACTTTAAGAAAAATAAAGAACGAATGTATTGATATTTATGGCCAAGATATAAGTTTTGAGTGTAATAAAAGATTAGTTTGTTTTACTAATAAGTGTTTAGGTAGAGAATTACCTTGGAAATCTCCTACAGCTTTACCTTATTTAAAGCAATTTGCTAAAACAGTAGGAATTAAAGAAGGAGACGACTATTTCATACAAACAGATTGTAATAGTTGCCCTATAGCTAAAACTTGTACATATACCTGTGCCCAAATAAATGACAATATAAATAAACAAAAGATTTTAGAACCTACTCTTATTTATAAAGATACTACTGATAATTTAATATCTACTTATGAGGATGAAAATATTTCAATAGAAATATTTGATAATAACCTAAAAATACCTTGGGATGCATTAACTAAGCACAAAATGGAAGTAGTTAAGAAGTATTTATACGAGAATAGAGATTTTAAATACGTGGCCGACAGTTTAGGTTTTGCTAACCAGGCTGCAGCTAAGTACCAATTCTACAGCGCACTTAATACCTTGAGTGAGTGGGCTATAATGCGTAAATTTGTAGCCAGTAACCCAAAACTTACAGAAAATCAATTAACTATACTAACTATGGTATACGTGGATAATTTGTCCTTGACAGCAGTAGCTAAGCGACTTAAAATAAGTAAGCAGGCAGTAGCTCAAGCTATCAACAGAGTAGTTAAAGTTAATAAGATTAAGTGGAGTAAGTTTGTTAAAAAACAAGGTAAAAAAGTAATTTATACTGTGCCGCAAATATTAAAATGAAAGTAAACGATAAATATATTTGTATTAAAGAAATACTAATTAATAGTAATTTTACAATTAAATCAGGAAATATATTTACAATAGAAACAATATTATATAACGGCAACGAAGATTTTTTTAACAAAAAGACATTCATAGGAAGGCTAAATACAATAAACAAGTTCTTTTATTTATTTTATAATGATTTAAAAAGTAACTTTATTAAAATAACTAACGAAGAAACCGCTAAACTACTTTATGGATAAAAATAAGACAAAATTTAAGGTAGGAGATGTGGTCAAGTGCATAGATGATGAGATTTCTTTTAATAGACTTAAAAAGAATCATTATTATATAGTAAAAAACTATAACTCTACCATATATTTTGACGATATAGAACTAGAACTAATAGATGTATTTGGAAGTTGGTATGAACATAGATTTGAGTTAGCTAAAGGTATTAAAGCAAAGACCATTAAACTACTATACGGGTAATTTATGAATAAATGGCCTATAGAGCGTTTGTTTAAGAGAACTAGGGAGAACGGTAGCTTGTTCTTTGGCGACCTAACCCACGACCTTTTAGAGGCATTTAAAGAGGTTTTCTGGTGGCTTCCTAGGCGAATATGTCGCCTAATAGGTAAATTATTAGCTTATATTCCTATATTATATAACGATTTTGACTGGGACTGGCATTTTATCTTGATTTTGCTTAAGTTTAAGCTTAAACGTACTAGAGAATGTATAACAAATAATGATATTATAGCTGATGCTAAAAAAGTAAGTAAACAGATAAAATACGCAGAAGACCTTATAGATCAAATACTTAACGACGACTTTTGCAAAGAAGAGTGGGCTGCCCATAATAAAAAATGGGGAGAATTACACATAAATAGTGTGTCTATTCCAGGCTCTACTAGCAGTAGGTATCTATTTAATAGATATAACGTAACTAATAAAACTGAAGAAGAACAAGAACGAGAAGAATTTAGAAAAATTAGTAGTTTAGAAGTTAAGAGGCAATTAGCTGCTGATAAGAAATTATTTGAACATTTAAGAAAATATTATAGATCGTGGTGGGATTGAGCTATGAAAAAATATACAGAATTACAAGAATATTATTTAGGTAATGATAATTATGAGGTTAATCACTTAAAATATGCTATAAATAGTAAATATGAAAAAGGTTGGGAATTTTTAGGAGTTATTTCTAAAATATACAAAGAAGATTCTAGTATAGAACTTAAAGATAATTATACTGGAAATTATTCAAAATTAATAAAAACTATTGGCGTAAATTATTACGCTTTATTTGGTCGCTCGGAAATTGCTGAGGTACTTTATAAATGAGTGAAGTAATACAAATTAAACTTAAAAAACCTCGCAAGAAGTTTCGTAGGAACCAAATAGTATGTTTTAATAAAGATATAAAAAGTTATGTAGGTAGACATTTGATACTAAAGGCTCATATTCCTGTTAGAATTACTCATATAACTAAGGGAGGAGAAATAATGTTTATTACGCTGCCCAACGGCAAACCTCACTCTCTTAGGTATATTGAGAAGCGCATGTATAAAGCAGGGCCTATGGGTAAAGTTCTATTTGGTTAGATTTTTATGTTTAAAGCAGGCGATCTTTTTAAAATGTATGATAAAAAATATCAATATATTATGTATATTAATACATTTAGTGCTAAAGATATAGGTAAATATTTTATATTCAATGATATAAGTACTCCCATAAGATCAGATATGCTTATGGAAGCTTTGGAAGATGGTCATGTTAAGTATCTAGGCAATATTTATGACAACCCTACTTTAAAGTTATTATATGTTTGATATATTTAAACAAAGAGCTAAATTTATAGATTTCTGTGCTGCGGCCACAAAAGATATTTACATAGCACATAAAGCTGATGAGATATTTAGTGATCTTTTAATCAAAGGATACCACTGGATAATAAACACTGAATTAGAATTATTGGAAAAATGCGCTAAAGAATTTAAAAATAAAGATTTTGAAGTAAAAATAAAAAAGTTAGATGGATTTATGGTTGGGTGCGGAGATCCTATTAATATCAGCGCCTAAGTCAGAAACTTATAAAATATTATATGAATAATAAAAAAATAAAATCAGGAGATTTTATAAGACCTGTAGATAATTTTAGATATTTTAATGATGTTAATATATCTATAAGTAAAAATAAAATATATAAAGTTTTAGATTGTAAGTTAATTAAAAAGCACTTTCCTAATAAAATTCTAGGAATTATAATAAGAGATAATTTCGGTGAACTACAAGTTATGTATCCTAATGATGTGATAAAGGTTGAAGGTAATAAAAAAACGCTAAAAGTATTATATGAATAAAGAACAAATAATTGAGCTAATAAGCAAAAGAATTTCTGAGCACAAAGCAGAAATTGATAGTTGTCAAAAGAATATACAGATTATTGATAAAAATAGACAATTAGAAGATATAAAGAAGTTAATGATATTAAAGGATAAAATGTTGTTTCATAAAGGTTGTTTATTGTGTTTAGAAGATTTGTTAAAGGAGATTGAATAATATGGTGAGATGTAATATTTGTGGAAGTCAAACTGTAAATGGTCGATGTGGTTGTGTTTATCCACAACCAATAATCAACAATTCTCCTAATCTTACTTGTCGCCCTACTAAAGAAGGTTGGGAATGCCCTAAATGTAAATCAGTTTATGCTCCTTGGTATCCAAAATGTGATAAATATGGAGATAAATAATGCTTAAAGTTATTTTTTATGATAGAAAAAATAATAGAGAAGTTTCTAATGAACAACTTATGTTTATTAATTTAGTTGAGTATGTAGCTGTTGGAGATAAGGATGATGAATTTGTACCAACAGGCCGTAGAATTAGTCCGGTAACTTCCGAATCTTTATCTTTAGATTCTTTTAATGAGGTACAACAAGCTTTAGATCCGAATTTTATAGGTGAAGACTGGAATATGTGGAAGGAAGAAAAAACACCAAAAGTACTACACTTAAAAGAAAAATTAGTATCAAATTTAGGTTATAAAAGTGAGAATTGTCCAAACTATCAGAATTGGGATTTATATACTACTATAGATAGTTTAGTATTTTTACGATTTGAGGATAAAAATGGGAGAAAGTCTTAATATGGAATATCCAGTAAAATTAATACCAGGAACAGGTCCATTTAATGCTGAAATTATGTTAATAGGGGAATGTCCGGCATCAGAAGAAGTAAAAACTGGAAAACCCTTTCAAGGTAGAAGTGGGAAAATGTTAGATAAGATGATTGAATTTATGGGTTTAAGTAGAGAGGATTTATTTATAACGAACTGTATTAAAACTCCTATAAATAACAATAGAACGCCCTCTAACGAAGAAATTGATAGTTGGCGTAAACTATTATATACAGAAATTTCAGACATTAGCCCTAATCTAATAATTACTTTAGGTTTAGTTCCTTTAAAAGCTATGTTAATGGGCATGGAAGTATTTAATGAGGTCGCATTTAAAACAGAACCTTATGACTTAGATAAAATTAAAATGAAGGATTTTCTAGGTAAAAGGTTTAATATAGAACAGTTTACTGGTAATAAATATTCGGCTTTAATTCCTCTATATCATCCTAGTTTTTTATTGAGGCAACCTTCGGCTAAAGAAGAAATTAAACCTTATTTACTTGAGATAAAAAAGAATTTTAGTAAATAATATGAAATATTTATTCATTGTTGCTATTTTATTTTTAAATACAAACGGTAAGTTAGAAATAACTAGATCAGTTGATAAATGCTATTCTTATAATGCTTATGCGATGCAGAGATGGTTTATGGAACCTAAGCATTTTAATGACTCTATTTTACCTATAGATTCTTACGTTTTACCTTATTTATTGAATGAACAAAAATGGATGTCCTATTGTTATTCACAATCTTTTCCTGATATTATTTTTTATGAAAATACATTAATCTATTTACCTAAACCATCATGTCCAGAAGAGTATTAAAATGAATTTTATAAGTTGTAATATGGTAGAATATGTAAATAACGTAATTAAAATTCCTATTAATCTAAACTTAGAACATGTGACCATCTATTCACAATCAAATGAAGGATGGACCAAAGTAAATATACTTTATAAAGGTTATATGACAATAGATATTATCTACGCTGACTTTGATAAATTAATGAAATCTAAAGCTACAGACACGAGTAAGGTACTGTATTATGAAGATTAAAGAAGTGAATTATTATGGATTTGCCCATAAAAAAGTATATAAACAATTTGGAGGAGATTTAACTTATATTAGAACTTTTTCTATTTGGGGTAAATATGATTGGGTGCCAGTAGCAGTTTATAGAGCAGCTAATCCAGATAGATCAAAAGGACATAAAGAATATATGTTATTAATGACTAATCCTGAAGGAGGAGGAACAGTTTCAGGAATGGAGCAAGCTGATATTGATAAATATCGTACTCAAAAAGGAATAATTTGTTTAAATTGCGATAATGTGTTATACTCAATAAATCGTCATCATCTCCATCATTGTGGATGTAAAAATGAAGCTATGATTGATGGTGGGCGTAATTACTTGCGCTGCGGCGCCAAAGATATAACTAAGATTAGAGAAGTTACTATAGACCTACTTACTGGCGAAGTATTATTAGATGAGGATAAGTAGTTAGGAGGAGTTATTAAGTTTTCTTATAGTCAATATAGTGGATTTAGTAAATGCTCCAGGTGGTGGAAAAATAATTATGTACTTAGGTTAGAGGGTAAAGTAATAGGAGCTTCATTAGTATTTGGTTCAGCTATAGATACTTCAATAATGGCGTTGTTAGATAATCAACCTAATTGGAGAGAACTATTTACTATCAAGTTTACCAAAACTGCTATAAATGGTAAACAAGTTGATATTTTTGATAACCCTGATATAGTTTACGCCCATTCTGATTTTGATGAATATTTACTTACTCAAACAGATAAGGACCTAATGAAGTCCTGGATACAAGACCTAGATTTAGGTTATTTAAGTATTGATCCGGTTGTTTGTTATAAGGAATGTTCTAAAGTAAAAAAGAATCCATACAAAACTACTACCGACAATATATTAAAGTATTTTAATAGATGTAGCTGGTTAAGCTTACAGCGCAAAGGCGAAGTATTGATAGAGTCGTTTTATATTCAATTTTACCCTAAAATTACTAAAGTAATTAAAACTCAGCGCCACGTAAATTTAAAATCAGATAACTCTGATGATAGTATAGTTGGAGTTATTGATATGATAGTTAATTTAAAAGATTATGGAGATGCTCCAATTATATTAGACCTTAAAACTTCGTCTTACCCTTATAAAGTAGAAGATTTAGAAATATCTAATCAATTAACTTTATATGCAGCTTTAATGCAAAATGAAGTACCTTTACCAGCTCATGTAGGGTATGTAGTACTTTGTAAAAATATACCAAAAGAAGTAGTGTCAATTTGCTCTAGTTGTGGTAATATAAAAAGTGGAAGGCATAAGACTTGCGAAGCACTTGTTGCCGGAGTTAGGTGTGGAGGCGTTTGGACAGAGAGTAGGAAGCCAAAACCAGAAGTACAAGTAATGATTGAACAAAAGAATCAAATTCAAGTTAATTCATTGTTGGAAGATTTTTCCAATGTAGTTATAATGGCTAAAAATGATTTAACTTTTAAAAATACTGATTATTGTAATAATTTTTATGGTCAAAAATGTGTTTATTATGATTTATGTCATAAAGGAACTCAAGAAGGATTAAAGAAAAAAGGAGAATAATAATGAAAACTAAGACAGATTTGACACCTTATTTGGTAGAAATTCAAGGCAAACAGTTTATAACGCTACCTGGGCTTATAGCTGAAGGTCACGCTTTAGGTGTAGTAGGAATAGAAACAGAGTTTATTAATCCAACTCAATTAGACAATCCAGTATTTAAAGCTACGGTTACTCTAGAATCAGTAGGAGCAAACGGACAAGTCACCTATAAAAAATTTGTAGGATATGGAGATGCCAATGTAAATAATGTGGCTAAAAAAGTTACAGGCGCTTTAATTCGAATGTCAGAAAGTCGGTCAATCGCTCGTGCGTTGAGGTTTGCTTGTAACATTCCTATGGCTGCTTTGGAAGAACTAGACAGTGAAGATAATGTTATTTCTAATAATAAATCTGTTAAAACAACAGTACATTCAGCTAATCCTTCAGTAAAACTAGCTTCTTTAACTTCAGTTAAAGCTACCACACAAACAACAAACCAACAAACTCCTACAGAGACCCCTGCTGTAGCTCGTAGAGGATTTTCCACCAAGCCTCAACCAACAATAAATACTCAAGCTACTGTTGCAGTAAATAATACTGTTGCTGATAGTGATGAAGAGGAGGTTCAATTCTAATGAATGAATCAAATGATCTTTTAGATAAAACAAATCTATTAACTAATAGCGACACAACAACTGATATTCTAGAAAAAGCTAATGAAATTAAAAGTGAACTAACTACACAAGTTACTAGTATAGCTCAAGAGGAACAAAAAACTGGACAACAAGTTAAAGTACCTTCGATTGAAGAATTAGTAGCTAATGCTAGTTCTTCTTATTTTAATAGCATGGTACATTTTGAACAAGTTTTTACAAAACTTAGTGCTAGAGCAAAAACTAGAGTAGCTGTAGCAGTTCTGCAACTTCCAGAAGAAAAAGTACCTGTTAAAATGAAAACAGATGAAGAACGTTTAGCTTTTGGACTAGGACAAAGAGCTTTAGCTAATAGATTTCTACTTACACAATATTACATAAATAGACAAGTTGAAGAACAAAGAAATAAAACTAATAATACTGAGGAGGTAAAAACAAATGAATAATAAATTCACTCAATTTGCGGCTGGTTGGCTGCGCAATCAAAAAGATGGTACGGAATACGTCAGCGCTGCTGCTAACGGAGAGCGTAATAAAGTAAAGCTATTGGTTGAGCTGGAGAACGGAGAGCAAGTGCCAGTTAACAACTTTGTTATGTTTTTTAATCAACGTAAGACCAAGGAAAATCATCCCGACGTTCAATTCTATTTTAGCAATGAGTAATATGAAAAAACATAAGAATAAGTGGCAAGATGGCGAATGCAGGTGTCTTTACTCAGAAGCTGAAGTAGCTTTTTGGGGTTTTCATGAATGCCCAAATGAGGGATGGGGAGGTGGTTTTTGTGCCTTTGCTTTTCTTATTTGGATGTTTGTGGGAGCCGTCGCAGCACAAGTATTATATAATCATCCTTATATAGGATATGCTTACTTAGCTTTATTGCCAATTCTTATGTTGCTGAAGAGTACAACACGACACAATTAATAAATTCTCATTATAGTGAGAATATTACACAATAATACTAAAATTAGTTATAATTCTCACTAAACAGAGAATCTTAATCAAATACAAACTGAGGCTATATGAATAAGTATGTTAGAGTATGCAAAGCTGTTAATGATTATGGTAGCCTGGTTAATTTAGAAGAAGTTGAAAATCCTTCTAAAATAAAAAATATACTTAATAGTCATCCTGATAAAGATTGGTATAGGTCTATGTTTTATTATGGACCTGAAGCCAAAGATCATTTTACTAAAAACAACTCTATTAAAGGTTTTTCAGGAACAGCTTTAAGTAATAAGCTTGTATTTGATTTTGACAGCGAACTAGACCTAACTTTGGCTTATAATGACACCCGGCAACTTTTGAGCCGCTTGCAAAAGGAAAAAATAGCTATTACTAAATCTGTAGCTATTTATTTTTCTGGCAAAAAAGGATTCCACATTGAACTAGCAACTGTGAGAGATTTCTCTCCTGAAGATATGAAACATTATTGTTCAATTATAGCCGAAGGACTAAAAACATTTGATTCTCAAATATATAATACAACTAGACTATTTAGAATTCCAAATACTAAACACCAAGAAACCGGTTTATATAAGATTAGATTAACTCCTCAAGAATTTGCTTCTCTTACTATAGAACAAATTAAAGATAAAGCAAAAAATCCTGTTTATTTAGAAACTCCTTTGATCCCAGTAGCTAATGTAGAATTCTTGAATAAAACGCTGGTAAAGCCTGAAAATAAAGCAGTTTCTGTAATTGTAACAGAAGATGAACATGGAATTAGAGGCTTAGATACTATAGATTTTAGTAAATGCCCTAAACACATACCTAGGTGTATTTATGCTCTTCAACAAGGTATAATGAAACCTGGACAAAGAAATCACTTGTTTTACAGACTTACTGCATTCTATAAAAACTTAGGTATGGAGAAAGAAGTTACTCATCGAGTACTTAAAGGTATAGCTGAACTTAATAATAGACTATATCCAGAACATGATAAAGTGAGCAAAGACGAGATTTGGGCCACAGTAAATAGTCATTACAGCAATAAAAACTTTAAACAAATTCCAGGAGCCAGCGGAACTAGTGAAGAAAATGAGTTGTTAAAGAATTATTGCTTAGCCATAAAAAGTGAAACCAGGTGCATTTTGCATTCAAAGACTAGCGTACACAGCTCTATAGTTAAGATTGACGATGTTTCTGATAGTTTTGAATCGTTTGCTAAGAATTTTGGAGATAATATTATTAAGACAGGTATTCATTCAATTGATAAAGAAGCTAAAATAACTATAGGTACCACTAATTTGTTAGTTGGAGCAACAGGTACTGGTAAAACTAGCATGATATTGAATATATTAGAGAATTCTAATAAATTTGATCAACCTTCAATATTTTTCTCTTTAGATACACATAAAAACCTGATATATTTAAAGTTGGCTCAAAAGCTTACAGGATTACATCAAGATGATATATTGGATTTTTATAAAAAAGGAAATAAATCTCAAGTTGCACAAATTAGAGAACTTATTACTGCGCACTATAAAAAAACCTTCTTTGATTTTAGTAATACATTGACAATAGAAGATATGCAGAATAAAATCCAAAGTGTAGAAGAAAAAAGTGGACAAAAAATTAAGCTTGCAGTAGTAGATTATGCTTCAAGAGTAAGTGGCCCATATGCCGATACTTATGCTAACGCAAGATATAATGCTCTAAAATCAGTAGAAATAGCAAATAATACGGAAGCAGCTTGGTTATACGTACATCAAATATCTAGAAATATGGGCAATGGTATGACTCCTCTCAGAACTAAAAGAGCCGCTAAAGAAGCAGGAGATTATGAAGAATCGGCTACTATCATATTAAATATGTGGAGACCGTTCATGACTAAAGAGGATCTAGATAAATATGTTAAAGTTTTTATTGCTAAAAATAGATTAGGTAGAGAAGTTGAGATACCTTTACATTGGGACGGAGAAAAAGGTTTAGTTACAGATATGACAGAAGAAGAACGAGAGCATTATAAAATTGAGATAGAACCATTAGAATTGCAGATACTAAACCCAACAATAAAAACACAAAAATGAAAATTTGTAGACAGTGTAACATAAGTAAATCCCTAGATAATTTTAGTAAGGATAGTGATAAAAAAGATGGGTTAAGAAGAATTTGTAAAATATGTGATGGTAATAAAAGTAAACTTTATAGGCAAGTAAATGATGCTAAAGTAAAAGCTGCTTATAAAATTTTTTATAATAAAAACAAGAAAAAACAACGTCTACGATGTAAATTAAAAAGTAGAATTTATTATAAAAAGAATAAAAAATATTTTAAAGCAAAATCAGCTAAAAGGCGTAGTAAGTTACTAGATAGAGTTGTTCCTTGCTCTAATATTATGAATATTAAACAAATATACGTAAATTGTCCTAAAGGTTATGAAGTAGATCATATTATTCCTTTGCAGAATAAAAACATTAGTGGGTTACATGTTTCTTGGAATTTACAATATTTAACTAAGCTTAAAAACTTATCAAAAGCCAATAAATTTGATGGAACATATGATAACTCAGGATGGAAGTATGTATATGTTTAAAAAAGGTACATATTGGATGCATTCTCAATTTAGAGATATCTTTATAGAAATACTCAGAGTTAACTACGTTTATTCAGATAAAATTAAATTAAAGATAAGATATTGGAATTTAGGTTATACAGGTAAACCGTATGCCATATATGACGTACAAGAGTATGTAATATTAGCTGAAGAATATAAGGATTGGATACAATTAAATCTTAGAGATTTAAGTAAACCTAGAACTAAACCAGGTTTGCCTATATGAATGATTTATTAGAGATTTTTAATAAATTAAAAGCTATAACTTCAAATAAAGACAAAGAAGAATTATTAAAACAAAATAAAGATAACAGCTATCTAGCTAATTTATTATATTTAAACTTAAATCCTTATGGTCGGTTTTATATAAAAACTATACCAGAATATACAAAAAGTAGACCACCTTGGATTAATGGCCCAGCAGCTTATAAAGAATTTATACAATTAACTAATAAGTTACAAAATAGAGAACTTACTGGTAACGCAGCTAAAGAAGCAGTAAAAGTATTTATGGCTCATACTATTGAATCTGAAGCCACTATATACAAATCCATATTACTTAAAGAAGCTATAGGAGTTGGTACTAAAACTGTTAATAAAGTGTGGCCTAATTTAGTACCTAGTTTTGAAGTTATGTTAGCTCCTAATGAAATTCCTAATATCCTTAATATAAGGTATCCTCTTTATGTTCAGCCTAAATACGATGGGTTTAGGTGCGTTTATTTGCCTTTAGGCGGCTCTGAGTCATTTTTTAGTAGGTCGGGCAAGCCTTTTGGTAACCAAGAGCTTATAGAGCATTTTAGCGCATTACAGGGCATTACCAGCTATGTTCTAGATGGAGAATTATATAGTCATAAGCGTAGTTTTAATGAAATAGTAGCTATTTTAACTACTGAGACCGCACAAATCCCTAATGATATCAAGTATATAGTATATGACTGCGTGCCTATAGAAGATTGGAAGGCCCAAAATTGCAATTTAACCTACGAATACAGATTAAAGCTACTTAGAACAGTAATTACTGGTTCTGTAGCTGATTACGCTAAAGTTATAGATGTTCCCACAGATATTGTTGAGACTCCTTTAGCAGTTAAGAACTTATATGAAACCTATTTACAAAAAGGATATGAAGGAGTAATGTTAAAGTCTGTTGAAGGCAAATATAAGTGGAAGAGATGCACTATAAATTCTGGAGAGATGTTAAAATTAAAGCCTTTTGAAACTTTGGATTTAAAAGTTACAGGTACCTATGCAGGAGAAGGACAATTTACCGGGTTGGCTGGCGGCCTTATTGTTGATTATAATACTAATGCCGTTCGGGTTGGTAGCGGTTTTACTCTGGAAAATAGGAAAGATATTAAGGAAAATTCAAACAAATACATCGGTAAAACAGTCGAAATTAAATATCAAGAAGTAACTGAAGATAATTCATTACGATTTCCTACGTTTATTAGATTGAGAGAGGATAAATGAATAAATATATAACAAATAAAATAGAGCCTTTGGCTGAGAAGGCAGGAATAACTTTAAAAGATGCTCAAAATATGGTTTTATATGAGCATAATTTAAAACTATATAAAAAAAGTGAATTAGTTTCTTTAGATCTAAATTTAGACAGCAAATCTCTAGAATTAGTAAATAAACTAGCTAAAATGTTAAAAGTATCAACTCATGCAGTAATAGGTATAGCAATATTAAATCATATTGACGAGAAGAACAAAAAGAAGTAATATGGCCAGGTTAATTGCGCATGATAATTGTGTTTGTGGTAACAAAAAACAAATATGTTCTAAACAATGTAGAATATGTTATGTAAAAGACATAAAGAAACCTCCCATAAATTGTAGATGTGGAAAACAAAAAAGTAAAAAAGCTAATATGTGTCGCATTTGTTGTAGATTAAATAAGCTAAAAAATACGGAAAATACAAAATCTTTGAAAGATCTCATACATAAAAATAAAAGACAGTGTATTTACGTAAGAATACGAGATCACGCTAAAAATAAATTTAATGCCTTGGATATAAAAAAGGAGTGCAAAATTTGTGGGTATGATTTTTATGTAGAATTAGCTCATATAAAACCAATACATAAATTTAAGTTAACGACCAAGATTAAAAAAATAAATGACGTAAAAAACCTAGTATACCTTTGTCCAAATCATCACAAAGAACTTGACAAAGGGAAAATAAAGATGCACAATAATACTGCAGGGTAGAGTAGTGGCCACTCATAGGGCTCATAACCCTAGTAGGTGGGTTCGATTCCCACCCCTGCTATTTTAAATTTTTATGAGTATACGTAAAAGATTTGATAAAGAACTTCACAATAAAACAGATACTTTAGCTAAAAATAAAGGTAAAGCATTATTTAATAATAACTTTAAAGTAATTGAAAATCCTAATAAACATGCAGTAGATCTTTTAGTTTATAATAAAAAAGATGAACACAAATTTAATGTAGAAGTAGAAATTAAAACTAATTGGAAAAAGGGAGAAGATTTTAAATTTCCTGATGTTAATTTCCTAAAGAGGAAGGAAAAATACTGTAAATTAGATAAACCTACTATATTTGTTATATTTAATGAGGACTTGTCCCAATATTTAGCAGTTAAAGATAAGGACGTTTTAAATAGTCCTTTAAAAGAAGTACCTAATAAATTTGTATATTCAGGGGAGCTGTTTTTTAAGATACCCTTGACCAAAGTTACATTTAATGATATAAATAAAGTGATTAAGGAGATAGAAGATGGATACTAATACGCTAGTTAAGCCTACTTTTGGACAAAATAATACGGATACTACTAAAGTTACCCCTTCGGATGATCTAACTCAGCGACGCAAAAGCCGCCCAGAAGTTGGAGCTATTTGGAAGAGAACTTCTAAGAGTGATATGGAATATATGACTATTCAGCTTAATAAGAAGCTAATAGAAGACCTACTTGCTAGTGGTAAAACTAGAATTGATACTTATGGTAATGTTCTAGTTGATCTAGTAGCTTTTCCTAATAAAAAACATTCAGAAAATAGTAGGCAGCCTGCTTTTAGAGTTTATGAAGAAGTAGGAGATTAATAGTTTAGCTACGGCGGCGTGGGGAGCTGGGGAGAAGGCATAGGAAACTAGTTTAAGCCTAACGGATAAGCCCCTGGAGACACGCACTAAGATATCGGCTAACAGTTGCTAAGTTGGCGAGGTCGGGGCTCTTTTTTTCTATTAGAGCATAACCTTGGGAACCCGTTAGGTCTGATGTACACAGATGTTATAGTAGCGTATAACCCGTAGTTAATATATATTTATGAAGCAGCGTTATTTTAACATAGCTTCTAAACTGGCTAAAAAATCTACTTCTAAGTTTAGGCTAGGCTGTGTTATAGTAAAGAAAAACTCAATAGTAAGTTTTGGTTGGAATAATATGACTAAAACCCACCCTCGCTGTAAAACCTACGGAAATTATATTCACGCCGAATTACATGCTATTTTAAATACAAATCCAGAAGAATTAAAAGGCTCTACGGCTTATGTTTATAGAGAACGTAAAGATGGTACAAAAGGTATGAGTAGACCTTGTCCCGTATGTTCTGAAGCTTTAAAGTTTGTAGGTATTAAGAAAGTATGCTATACTACTGATACTGGCTTTATTCAGGAGGTATTGTGAATATTCTATTTCTCGATGTAGAAACAACTGGACTTGATCCAAATAAGCACTCAATAATTCAAATAGCTGCTGAATACCATGTTAATGGTAAATTAGTCACTGCTTTTAATAAAAAATTCTGCACAAAAGATAGCACAACTATCGATTTAGGAGCTTTAAGAGTAAATAATAATAATTTAAGCACTATTAAAAAACTTAGAAGCCAAACTACAGAAGATCCAGAACAAATGGCAGTAACAGATTTTGTTAATTTTATTTTAAGTTTAAATAATAAAGAACAAATCATAATTGCAGGAGAGAACGTTAATTTTGACATAAACTTTATTAATGCTTTATTTAATAAATATAATATAGAAGGTTTCGAGGCCGTTTTTTCTCATAGAGTTATTGATACTGCTACTATAGCTTTATTTTTAAAAGATGTAGGGCTTCTAAAAATAGATAAACTTGGTTTAAGTAATGTTGCTAAAGCTTTAGGACTTACTACGGATAGTAGTAAATTACATGATGCAGAATATGACGTACAGCTAACAGCTCAGGTTTATTACGCAATGGCTGTTTTAGCTATGAGTAACAATCTTCAGTATTTAACTTCTAATATAAATTAGGTTATATATGAGTAAGATTAGAAAAAATTTAGATGATTTCTTTGAATATGGAATAGATACTTCTAATCGTATTTTATATATGGGTTCTGCTGAATATGATTGGGACGGAGATGAGACAGGTACTGATTTTAGAATGGCAGAGAAACTAATTAAAGGATTAATGATTTTAGATATAGCTGCTCCAAAAGGAGACAAACCCATCACAATTATGATGAACAATATAGGAGGATTTGTTTACCACTCTTTAGCTATTTATGATGCTATTGCCAGTACAAAAAATTATGTAACTATTATATGTCTAGGACATTGTATGTCTGCAGCTACTATAATTCTACAAGCAGCAGATAAGAGAGTAGTATCTGAAAATTGCTCATTAATGATACATGATGGTACAGACGGATATATAGGACATACACAAAATTTTATAAGAACCGCTGAAGAAACCAAGAGACTGGTTAAGCTTATAGATAATATATACTTAAAACGAATTAAAAATAAAAATCCTGATTTTACTGATAAAAAAATAAGAAAACTATTAGAATTTGATACTTATTTAACATCTGAACAAGCGGTAAGATTAGGTTTGGCTGACGAGATATTAAAAAATGGTAAAACTAAACAATACATTTACTAGTTTCTGGGACGTTGACGATACTCTGGCTATGTGGATTTATCCAGAAGATGTGTACAAACATCCTAATGTAACGTATATTAATTGTAGTTTATTCAATGAACCTATTCCTGTAATTATACATAATAAACACGTCCAACAGCTTATATCTCAAAAACTTAGAGGATTTGTAAATGTAGTTTGGAGTTACGGTGGAGCAGATTGGGCAGAGGCTATAGTAAAAGCTTTAAATATAGAAAATTATGTTGATGTAGTTTGTTGTAAACCTGATGTAGTTTACGATGATTTACAAAAAGAAGAAATACTACTAAAAAGATCCTATATACCTTTTATGGATAAAAAATAATATGGCTACTGTACAAATTAAATGGGTTTCGCCAGATTGGGACACATATTGGGCAACTTGTGATTCTGGACATAGATCAGAGCAAATATTCTTTATATTTCCTTTGTACACTTTTACTTATAAAGAAATATCAACTGATATGTTTGATGTATTAAATCAAGTTCAGGCCATGACTAATCAAACTCAAGATGCTATGGATAGATTACAATTATTTATGGAATTATGGCTAGATACTGTTAATAATAATCCAAATCTTATTGGAGCTATTAACGGAACTTCTACTATATTGGATTAACTATGGATTGGCCTCCAGAAAAATTAAATAAATATGAAGCTGAGTTTGTTAAGCACCTTAGATGCGGACCTATAATGTATAGTTGGAGAGCTATTGCCGCTGAATGTGCAAATGCTTGGGGCGGTACTTGGGGAGAAAATCAAATAGCTGGTAAAGATTTATGTGAGGCCGCTGCCAAATATTTTGGAGAAGATCCAAATTCAGAACCTTGGAACTAAAGAAACGTCATGTACAAATATAAAATTATTGATTTTCTTAGATTTACCAACACAGATAAAGTTTTAAATATGTATGCTAAAAAAGGTTGGAAAGTTGTTAGTCATACTGTTAGAATAAGTGGTTTAAAAAACTCAAGAACTTGTAATGAGTCTGATCCCATATATTCTTTTGTTTTACAAAAAAGAGGTAAAAAATGAAGAAATTGCCAGATAAATATACTTCCTACTATGACATCGATGAAACTCTTGTACATATTATTTATGGAGATACTTCTGAAGAAGAAGGCACTTTATTATTGGATTGGTATGGAGCCGTTAAGGTTAAGCCTATTAATAGCAATATAAATGCTCTTAAGCAAGATAAATCTGCTGGACACAATATAGTAGTTTGGCATAGAGGAAGCTCGTCTTGGGCTGAGAAAGTAGTTAAGGCTCTCAAATTAGAAAAATACGTAGACATTATATTACCTAAGCCAGATTCTTATGTAGATGATCAAGAAGCTTCAGAATTTATGATTAATAGGGAGTATTGGAAAGATGAAGAATAATTTATTATATTTAGAATGTACTTGTAGTTCTCCTGATCATTTATTGAAAATAATAAGAGATCCAGCAAGTAAGGCAGTCTACATAGAAACTCAATTAGTACAGCATAATAATTTTTTAAAAAGATTATTAGTCGCAATTAAATATATTTTTAACAAAACTAGCAAATATTCATATTGGGAAGAAACTATTTTAAATGTAGAAAATACTGATAAGTTAATTAGATTTTTAAAAGATTTTAAAAATAGTGTAATAAATTTATATGATGATGAGAAAATTGACATAATTCAAAAAGATATTAAAGATTTATTTAATGATCCTCTTGTAAAGAAAAAACGAAAAGCTCCAAAATAACATGGACGACCCTAAACCAAATTTTCAAACTCAAATCAAATGTTTAACTTTGAATCACATGTAATAAATACTTTTGAGTTATTTAATAGATTAAAATCTTATTGTCAAAAAATACAATCAGAATTCTTAATTATAGATACAGAAACAAATTCCACAATAGAAAAAACGGCACAACTATACGGGATTGGATTATGTCTAACAAATAAAAAAGCTTTTTATATAGTGTGGAGAGATAAACTTGGCAATATAATATGGTCAGATAAAGAACAAAAAGAAATATCATCTTGGTTTAGCGATTTATGCGCAAGCAAAAAACTTATAATGCATAATGGAGTCTATGACATTTTAGTCATAGAAAATAATTTAGATTTAAAGCTAGATGATTATTTGTATCATGATACTATATTAGCCGCACATACTATACAAGAAGACGGACCATTTGGATTAAAGGATCTAGGTACTCAGTATTTTGGAGAATCTGCAGTAGAAGAAAAATTAGATTTATTGGAAAATATTAAACAAAATGGTGGCAAAACTACAAAAAATAATCTAGAAATATATAAGGCGGACACAGAATTTATAGCTAAATATTGTAATAAAGATGTTATATTGACTTATGAACTATTTCAATTATTTGAAAAAGAATTAGCAAAAGAAAATCTACAAGACCTTTTTTACAAAGACGAAGTAATGCCTCTTTACAAAGAAGTTACTATAGATATGAAGAGGAGAGGTTTTCCAGTAGATGTTGAATATTTTAAAAAGCTTAATGAAGAAATAACTAAAGAAATTAATGAATTAGAAGATAGTATAATTAAACTAGAACAAAAAGATATTGAACAAATATCAAATACTTTGTTAGAAGAGGAGTTTCCTATAAAAAATACTGGTAATTTTCCTAAAGCTTTAGCTAAAGTGATAGGGGCGCCCCTCCCTATTGATAAAAAAACTGGAAATATTACTTTAACAACTAAAGCTATAACTAAACAAAAAGAAGTAACTCCAACATTTTCTAACTTCTACGATTGGCTATTATATAAAAATGAACTGGAAGAACCAAAAGATACTATTAGAATATTATACGGTAAAAAAGAATCTATACCTATTATTAAAGCTGCTAGAGAAGAGCTATTCTTTGAAAAATATCCAGAAGATAGACATATATTTAATTTAAGAAGTAATCATCATTTAATAAAGTTAATAGTCAATTTGTGGGGATACACTACTCCAGAAAAAACAGAAAAAGGTAACAATAAAATAGATGATGATTTTCTAGAAGCCAATAAAGATAAACCTTTCTTTGCAAAATTAATAGAATTTAAAAAGCTTAATAAATTAAAATCAACTTATATTGAAGGTATATTAGAGCGTCAAATAGACGGAATTATATATACGTCTATGCTTCAATTTGGAACAACTAGCGGTAGATATAGCTCTAGAGATCCAAACCTACAGAATATACCTAGAATTAAAGATGATGAAGCTGGTCTTTCTCCGCTAGTTCTTAAGTATACTAATGCTATTAAACGAGGTTTTATTGCGCCAGAAGGCTATAAAATAGTTAATGCAGATTACAGCTCATTAGAACCAGTTTGCTTTGCTCATGTAAGTGGAGATGAAAAATTAAGAGACGTCTTTAGGAATGGAGAAGATTTATATAGTCGTATTGCTATAGACGTGTTTAATCTAAAAGATTCTAGCGCTAATAAGAAGGATAAAAATTATTTAAAGAATTTACATCCAGAAGCTAGGCAAAAAGCTAAGGTATTTTGTTTAGCAGTGGTTTATGGTGCCGAGGAAGCTAGAATTAGAGATATAATGAATATTTCTTGGCAAGAGGCGCACGCTATTATAAATAACTATCTAAACGCTTATCCAAACTTAAGAAAATACATGCAAAAATGTAACTATGAAGCTAAAAACTTAGGTTATGTTACTACAGAATTAGGGAGAAAAAGACATTTGAAAGTGTGTAATTCTATTTATGCTATTTATGGAGATGAATTATTAGATTATAAAGTAGCTTCTAGTAGAAGTTTAACAGATAAGAGATGGGAATATAAGAACTTACTCAATAATGCTAAAAATTTTAAGATTCAAGGGCTAGCCGCAGCTATTGTTAACAGAGCTGCAATAGCTATGGCAAAAAAATTCAAAGAATTACAGTTAGATGCCAGCATTAGAATTCAAGTCCACGATGAACTCACAGTAATAGCTAAAGAAGAGCACTTAAATCAAGTTGCACAAATAATGAAGTCTTGTATGGAAAATACCACAAAACTCAGTATTCCTTTACAAGCGGAACCTTTAGTAGCAGATAATTGGGCGGATGCCAAATGATAAAAAATATATTAAAAAAACGGGTACCTACTTACGTAACAATAGTGATATTTATAATAGCTTATTTGTGCATTAAAGCAATAAACAATTATATATTTAATCATTATTTTTTACCTCATACCTATATTAAAGAAATAAACGTTAAAACTTATAACAAAGAATTGTTAAAAATTTATCTTGACGAATTCAATAAATTAGGTAACAATAAGATTATTAGGTATAATGAAGATGTTCGTCCAATAACAATTACGGATGATACTATAAATCCTAATTTATTAGGTTTAGCCGAGATAGAAGATACAAGATGTAATATAAAACTAAATTTTGGTATTGACGAAGTATCATTAAAGTATATACTATATCATGAGTATTTACATTGTTTTGGAATTATGCATATAAAAGATAATAAAGATTTAATGAATCCAATATTTTATGCACTTCCTAGTTTAGATAATTTGCTTAAATATACTAAAAAACTAGAAGACATATATGGACAATGAATTTAAAGAATTAGAATTTAAATTTAAAGCAGATGATATTAAACTTACTGATTTTCAAAATTTAATTAAAAACATTAAATATAATAGATTTATAGAACGTAGTAGTTGGGATGTTTATTACGTAAAAGATGAAAATAAAGAAGAATTTCAAAGATTTAGAAAAGACTTAACAAGCCCAGAACTTACAAAGAAAGCTAAAACAAAAGATACAAATAATTGGAGAAGAGTAGAGTCAGATTTACCATTAGATCCAAAAAGAATATCAGAAGATAAAGTAGCTTTTCATGTAGGATTAGACGGGTACACAGAGAATTTTAGAATATTTAAGTCTTGTTTCATTTATTTCCTTGACTTAGTAAATTATGTATATTATACTGTTTATAATGAGAATATGAAGGAAGTTGGTAGATTTATAGAGGTAGAGATCAATAAGGATAAGATATTAGAACTAGGGGGAGAAGAGAAGGCTTTTGAAGTACTAAAAGAATACGAACAAAAGCTGTCAGTACTTGGAATTAGTCCTCAAAATAGGCTAAAAAAATCATTATTTGAGATGTTTGTAAAATGAAAAATAATAAAGTAAAAGTATATTGTTGTGGAACAGATTTTCTATATGAATTAGGTCATGCTGGTGGCGGAAATACAGTATATGCTTCTAAAGATGAAGTTAAGAAATATAATAGATGCCATAGAAGTTGTGGTATAGTAGAATTAGATGTTACATTTAGTCAATGGAAACTTAAACAAAATAGAAATATAAGTTATACTAGTAACTTAGAAAAAAATTTTGAATCTAGAAAACGGACAGACAAAGAAATTCAACTAAATCATTTAGACGAATTAAAAGAGCTTTATTCGGAAAAACTTAAAAATATAAATAAAAGAATAAAAGAGGTAAAAAATGAAAAACACTAAATATTATACGTTTATTAATGAATTATTGGGAGTATTGAGTCATACAAATCCTACAAGCATTAAGCGATCAATTGGAGATTCTGTAGACAACAATCGTACTCCTAGTGTTAATCAAGTAGTTAGGTTTTTAAATAAACGCTCCAATCGCCGTTTAGCCGGAAACCTACGAACTGTATTTAATAAGCTTAAATCAGACATTAAATTTAATAGAGCTATTAATACAAATAGAACAGATGCTTTCGATGTTTATGAATTTACTAACGCTTATATTAATACTGTACTATTAAATGATATTAATCGTAGGTCAGTATCTCAACTAATCAAATAAATGGATTTTAAATATAAAATTAAAGTACCAACAGCTTCAAAATTTAAGTCTACTAATTCTGAAGTTGTGCCGTACTTAAAATTTTATAAGTATGTTATAAAACAGATAATGCCTTCACTAGAAGTATTATATGACGGAATACCAGAAGATAAAGTAATTAATGTGTCTGCATTTTGGGTAAATCAAAAATATGCAAATAAACTTCAATTACAAATAAAAAACTGGGTTATTTTGGATAATTGGTTTCTAAGGAAGAAATTTATAAACAGAAAAGTATCAGAATATATTTTTAGTGTAGGCCCTGCTATAAATAACAGCGTACCCAATAATTACGTATATGTTAGGGAAGATTTTCTTATAAAGAGGGACCATGGCGAGTAAATTCTCTTTAAAAGACTTTAAAGACACAATTAAAGTTACACAAGCCGAATATAAAAAAGATATATATGTAGAACTAGATGAATGTCTACAGGATGTGCTTAAACTTAAGGGGTTTCCACTAGGACATATTATACAGGTTTATGGAAAATCTGATTCTGGAAAAACCAGCCTGATGTTTCATGCAGCAGCTCAATGTCAAAATCAAGGTATTTTGCCTATTATAATCGTTAGCGAAGGAAAAATTGATTGGAATAGAGCTAGATCAATGGGATTAAAATATACTGGAGATTTACCTGAAGATCAACGTCAAGATGATTTTATTATTGTTGAAGAAAATTTAAAATATCTAGAAGATATATTTGATTTTATTGATAATAAGATTATTAGCCATGTTATGAATGGTAAATTACCTTATGATGTTATGATTTTTTGGGACTCAATGGGTAATTCTATTAGCGAAAAATCTATAAAAATTAATGAGAAGACTGGAGAAAGAGAGATTAAAAATACTCATATGCAAGCTGCAGCGGTAAAATCTGAACGCTTGACAATATTAATGGATAGATGTAATGATACAAGGAAAGTAAATTATCCAAAATCTGCAGGTATATTTATTATAAACCATGTTTATACGGGGCAGCCAGCATATACAGGAGCTATAGCCCCAGAGATAGTTAAAGGTGGTAATAAAGTTAAATTTACAGCTTCACTAATGATTAAAACTCAATTAGTAAGCAAATTAGAAGCTGTTAAAGATGGAGCTAAATTAAAGTTTGGTATGATTTCTAGACTTAATGTAACTAAAAATCATATAAACGGCCAAGAATATAGTGGCGAGTTCGTGATTACGAGCAATAAGTTTCTACCAAACGACGCTAAAGCTATAAAAAAATATAAAGAAGAGTTCTCGGAGACCTGGGGTAATATAGAGTTGTACGAAAAATCAGAGGAAGATGATTAATGAATAAATTAAAAACATTACTAGCCAACTCAGTATTTTATTTTGGTTACGGCATTCTTAAAATTGGCAATTTCTTTATGGTTAGAGGTTTAAAACTACATTTGAAACTAAAGACTGAATTAGGATTAGAAATGGTCGGTTGGACTAAAGACATTGAGAAGTCTTTAAAAGATCATCAAACTACTAACAAAACGACTGAGGCAAAAGTTAATGAAAAATCAAGAATCATTCATGTCAAAACTAACAGATAATACTCAAAATAATATAGACAATAGTAATAGAAGATATTTAAAATCTATTAATGTTACTACTCTTAAAGTTAAGAAGTTAGCAGAACACGCATTTTTACCTGAGAAAGCCCACAAAGAAGACGCAGGATTTGATTTACGGGTTATAGATTCTTATAAGGATCATGATTATAAGTTTGTGGAATTTGGTACGGGTTTAGCTATAGAGATAGAAGAAGGTTATGTAGGTTTGCTGTTTCCTAGATCAAGTATTAGTAAAACTTCCCATACATTAGCTAATTCAGTAGGGGTAATTGATTCCAATTATCGTGGAGAAGTTAAAATTAGAATGCGTTATGAAGAAGGCAGAGAAGACCTAGAATATCAATTTGGGGATAAAGTAGCTCAATTAATAATTATGCCCATACCTCAAGTAGAAGTAGTAGAAGTTACAGAGTTGTCAAGTTCCGATAGAGGTACTGGGGGATTTGGATCTACTGATGTTAAAATATCTTAGGTGTATAGCTTGTAAAAGCTCCACTAATTTAGTTATTAGCTTAGATTTTAAAACAGGTTTAGGAGAGGCTATTTGTATAAAAAGGTACACTAAACCTAGTTTGGTTAGAAAATACAGAAAAGTAATAACAAACAATGGGTGTGGACATAAATTCAAAATTAAATCAGAATTAAAGCAAACAAAGGCAGAAATTAGTAATGGCCGGTGACGTAATAGACATTTTCAGCAAAACTAAATTTAAAAAAGATTCTCCTTCTTATAACCAAAGATTTATAAAGTGTTATAATGAATCAAAGAACAATCAATCAGGCTTATGTGAATGTGATATTTGTATAGAAAAAAGACATATAGCCTATGAAGTTATATCTTTAGCCAATACTAAATGTATAAACTATATGAAGGAGACTGGTACTCCGTTATATTTTGATGATCTATTGGAAGTATTGATAATAGCAGCTAAACACACTAGAAATTATATAGATGGTGATAGAGATGGATAAGTATACCGGAGTAAAGGTATTAGAGATAGGTCAAATGGGTTGGCAAGAATGGTATCAATCTAGTACTTTGAGTTTAGCGGAAGACACAGAAAATTATATAAATACTGGAGTTGTTTTAAAAGGCAGTGATCATAAAGAATTTGGATTAATAAAAAACGATAAGATAGTTAAATTCAAATATCCAGAAGCTTATGGAATAAAGCCTAAAAATGCAGAACAAACCTTAGCTATGGGTATGTTATTAGACACTGACATTAAACTTAAAGTTATTACAGGTAAAGAAGGTACTGGTAAGAATATAATAACTGCAGCATGTTGTTTACATATGTTATTAGAAACTAGAGAATATAAACGACTAGTTTTAACACGTACAGTTGATGAAGTAGGTAAGAGTTTGGGGTTGTTTCCGGGAACAAGTGATGAAAAATTTGCTAATCATACTTCTAGTTTTAGGTATACTTTTAAATCTTTAATGGGAGAAGAAGAATCTGAATATATAGATATGCTAATGAAGAGAGGTATAATTGAATATTTGCCCATTCAATTGATGAGAGGAGTATCTTTTCCTGCAGGCACCTTAATTTGGGCAGATGAGATAGCTGGCTTATCACCATACGAACTTAGAATGTTGGGTACTAGATTAGGAGAAGATTGTGCTTTGATTCTTACTGGAAGTTTTGAGCAGATTGATAGAAGAGTAAAAAAAGAAGATACAGGTTTATATAAACTAATTAATGATAATAGAATAAAACAAAGTAGTATAACTAGTTATATAGAGCTTAGAAAAAATGAGAGAAGCGCCCTTAGTAGTTTGATTAGCGAGGTTTTATAATGAGAAAACTTCTTGAATTTTTTAGTAATGTATATTATAATATAAAGCTATGGTTCTATCTTACTGCAGAAGCTTACAAACTTAAAAAAGTAAAAAAGAATTTAAAAGTACAAAGTATTAATATAGTACAAGATCAATTACAAGCTTTATATTTAGAAGGAATTAATAAAGTAAAAAGAAAAATAAATGAAAAAGCTAAAACTAAAGAAGAATATGAAGCCACATTAAAAGAGATAGATAATTTGTATGACTTCGCAGTAAAACATGACGATGAAGAATATCAATATATGATAAACAATTTAAGAAGTGTGTACATTTATAAGCACGAGGACCCTAAAGAAGTAATGATAGAAAAAAGAATAAAAGCTATGTATGAACTTCAACAAGATAAATTAAAGAGACAAAAACTTAGAGAAGAAAGAAATAAGGCTAAACAAAATGAGTGAATTAAAAAAAGAAGTAGTAAGAAAAGGGCAAGAAGAATTTAATATAGAAATAGTTAACATATTATTTCTAGACGTAAGTTCTACGTGCACCGGTTACTCAATAGCGGAAGTAAATTTTTCTAGAAAAACTGCCAAAATAAAAAAAGCAGGAGCTTTGTGGCTTAATCCAGATTGGGCGCACCAAGAAAAATACTCCTATGTATTTAATGCTTTAGTTAATTACTTTTGGATTGTAGAACAAATTGATCATATAGTTATTGAACAGTACTCAATTAATCCCAAAAAAATGGCAGGAATTACAGTAGTACCTGAGATGTGCGGAGTTATTAAATGTGCTGCGTGGGAAAACGGAGTAAAAGTATCTTCTATTTTGCCTCAAACGTGGAGATCAATTTTAAAAATTAAACCTATTATAGAAAATAAAAAACGAGACTATAAATTACCGGCAAAAAAGAAAGTGTTAGAATATTTTAATGTACCTGAAACTAGTATATCAAATATCACAGGAGGAGAGAGACAAACTCCAAGTGATTTATATGATGCTGTAGCTCTAGGATTAGCTTGGGCTATTAAAAATAATTTTACTATAACTACTTCTAACGTAGAGTTTAATACTCATGTTGGATATAAATTAGGAGAATAATTAATGAATCTATGGCTAAAACATCCTCGTAGCGGAGAACCTGATACTATGCTAACGTTGAGCACTTTATCAACTCTTACAGTGCTTGTAAAATTTCTATTAAATGATGTAGTATTGAATATTCTAGGAAATACTTATAAATTAGGAACTGTTGATGCAGGAGTTATAGCTGCCATATTAACTCCTACATTAGGAGCTTACGTTATGAGAAAAATGAAAGATTCTCCAGACGATAAACAACAATGATAGATAAATATTTAGGAAAAAAGGTAGGCACTTTTACTTTTATTAGTATACATCATATAGATAAAAAACAACACCATAGAAAATATTATAATGTAATATGTGATTGCGGAACAAAAAGGGTAATAGACTCTCACTATGCTAGAAGAAAGCAAAGAAATTTTTGTAGATGCAGAGATAATAGAAGTTCTAAAGATATATGCTTAGATCAACTATACCAAAGATATAAATATGGATCTAGTAAAAGAAAAACTACTACTATAGATTTTAACATCGATAAGAGCATGTTTATTGAATTAGTACTATCTAAATGTAGATATTGTAACAAAGAACCTGCAAATACAATAACTGTTAATAAAAAACATAAATTAAAATATAACGGAATAGACAGATTAAATAATAATATAGGATATTTAAACAACAATTGCGTATCCTGTTGTTGGGAATGTAACCAAGCTAAGAAAAACAAATCTTTTGAGGAGTTCAAAATGTGGATAAATAAAGTACACTTGTTAATAAATAACCAAGATTCTTCAAATGGACAATAAAGAAGGAATTGTAGCAATAATAATAGGAGTAACTCTAAGCGTATCTATAACTATAGTGTTATTATACGCTTTATCAGCATAAAGGAATATATGAGTTTTTTAAGTAAGGAAAATCTATTCGTAAAAAAGAACCAAGCTGTTCTTATTAGAGTTTTGGGAGCTTTAGTAGCAGGTTTAGTTTTATATACTGTATTCGGTAGTAAGGCTTATCTAACCCCAAAAAATGCCGAAGAATTCGCTAATACCTCAGTAATTATAACCAATAAAGAAACTACTTCAGGAGGATCAGGTGTTGTATTAAGTTCTAATGATACAGAGAGCCTTATATTGACTAATAAACATGTTTGCAGGTTAGTTGAAGAAGGAGGTAAGGTAAGTAAAGATGGCGCAGTTTACGTAGTAAAAGAATACAAAAAATACACAAAACATGACTTATGCCTTATAAAAGTATTGGATAATCTTGGAGTTAATACAAAACTAGCTCGCAAAGCTCCTAAAAAATATACTCAAGCTTATATTTCTGGACATCCTTTGCTATTACCGCACACACTAACTACAGGTAATTTTTCAGGAAAATTAGCTATAGACGTAATGACAGGCTTACGAAAATGTACAGATAAAGATTTTCAAAGCGGTGACATGTTGACTATACTTATGTGTGCCTTTTTAGGTGGAATACCGGTTGTAGAAACTTTTGAATCTCAATTAGTTACTGGAACTATTTTACCGGGTAGTTCAGGTAGCGGTATATTCAATAGTTCTGGAGAAATTTCTGGTTTAGTATTTGCTGGACAGGGTAGAGAATTAACTTACGCTTTTGCTGTACCTTATGAATACGTTAGAGATTTTGTTGAGAACGAGGCTCCCAAGACAGAATGGAAGAAAGCAGAAGCTGTACAGAATCCAGATGACCTTATTTTAAGAATAATGTCTCCTAAAGATTTTAAAACTTTTGATATCATTAGAGCTTTAATTCCTAATAATGCCACCAAAACTAATAATATTCATGCTATTTGGACCAAATAAAGTAAAATATTATTTCCAAAATGGTACTTTATGAAAAAAATACTTGCCATTATGCTAATCTTAGGTATAATTAATCCTACAAGCTTCGGAGGCGATTGCGGGCAGGCTGTTAGTTCCTTAAATAAGGGCCAGCCTGCCCCCTGCGCTGGTTTTTTGTTCTCTCCAGACAAGGAATTAGAAGTAAGAACCAAAGTACAACAATATGATAATATGCAACAAGAATCAGATATTAAAGATAAACAAATTCAATTATACCAATCAAATGCCCAAATATACGAAGAAGTAGCAAAGAAGCAACAACAAGAAGTAGAACTATATAGAAAAAAAGCAGAAGATTCTACCGAGAAATATATAGCTGCGGAAAATAGCGTAGGATTAAGAGACGCATTATTCTTTGGTTTAGGAGTAACTTCTATATTATTTGGAGCTTGGGTTGTAAAACAAGTAAAATAATGTCTATTTATACTATAACAGTATTAAAGTTAGATAGTAATGGTAGAACAAAGCGGTTACGTCCCTGGGGATATTTTGAAGACCAAGCTACAGCTGAAAAATGTATACTAGAAAATTGGACAGATATATTTGAACATGATTATTATGATCACGCTGTTATAGAAGAGATAGGTCCTGGAATAATCGGGCATTATAAAAAACTAAACTGGTATAAGATTGATTATATTGAACTTAGTTCAGGTAAATACGAAGAACATATCTATAAGATAGATGAACCTATCAGTAAAAAACATTATGTAAGATTCTTTTTTGGAGCTAGTTCAGATAATGTAGAAATTCAGCAACTAAAAAAAGAAATAAAAGAATTAGAACAACAATTACACGAAGCAAAACGTAAATAATATGGTAACTTTTTTATTAGGTTTTATAGCTATTATTTCTTTATTAGCTTCAGCTACGCTACTAACAGCTTTTAGTAAGCTTAGCGATGACGTTAAAAAGAAAAATGAGCAGCTATTTTCATTAATGGACAGAATAACAACTTTAGAAGTTGACAAAGACAGTTTAAACGTGTTAAATAAGACATTAGTTAATGAGAATCAAGAATTGAATGAGAGATTAGTTATAGAAGTTGAGCGTAATAGAGTTCTTTTGTCTCAAAAGAAAAGTAGTGAAGTTAGAGTTGGCATGATAAGTGAGCATTTAGTTCCTTTTCTTAATGAATGCCCTTTTGATCCTAAAGACATGGTATTTTTAGGGCGTCCAATTGATTTTATTTCGTTTAATCTTGATGAAGGCTCTATACATTTTATAGAAGTTAAAACAGGTAATAGTGAAGAATCTAAAAAACAAAAAACAATAAAAGCTATAGTACAATCAGGTAGAGTTTACTATAGTCAAATAAGACTTAATGAAAAAGGACTAAAAGTAAAAAAAGTTAAAAATCTTAAATAGGTAAAATTTATATGTTTTATGTACTATATAAAAGTCATCACGAATTATTAGTTAATCATTTTTCTACAGCAGAAGAAGTTTTTGAATTTAAGAAAAATTTAGATTTAAAAGATACAGAATACGCAGTAATAGAAGGAACAGTTAAGAAGGATTTTGATCAGAATTTAAATTTGTTAAATGGGGCATTAGTATCCTTCGATATAGACAAGATAAATAAATATAATAAGGATCTTTTAGAAGGGATAAAAATACGTGGATAAAATAAAACAATTTTTTAGTTCAGCCTGGGCTAATATAGTTTGGATTTTAGGTGGAATTATAGCTATTTTGCTATACATAATGAATCTTAAAGATAAGAAAAATAATGAACTTCAAGCAAAAATAGATTTAGCTGGTACTCAAAAAGAAGCAGATTTAATTGAAGTAGATATAAAAAATAGACTACAACAAGCAGATTTAAGTCAAAAAGAAATTAATAACTTAAACGATAATTTAGCTCAATTAGAAGAAAAACGTAAACAAATTGAAAATAATAATAAATCTGTATCTTCTAAAGATGCAGAGGATTATTGGGATAATAAATAATATGGTAACTTTAATAACTAAAGATGGTTTAGTAGTTCAATTATTTGCGGATGATTTAAAAACTTACATAAAAAACACCATGTTAAACTATAATGAATTTTGTGTTATAGGTGGTCCTATAGTAAAAAGATTTGATGATCCTGTAATACAGTACAAAGGAAATCTAATAGATGTTAAAAATAATCCGGCAATAAGAAAAGTAGATGAATTTTATATTCATAAAAATTATAAAGGAGATAAATAATGTCAGAACAACAAACACTAACTTTAACTGATCGTAAGACCAATCTAGAAAGCCAACTAAAATCAGTATCAGAACAACGTAATACATTGCTACAACAACTTGATCAAGCTCGTACCCATATTGATCAACTTAGTGGTGCTTTGGCTATGGTAAATGCTTTGCTAGAAGCAGAAGCTGTGGACACTAAAGAATCGCCAGCTTCTCAACCTCCAGTAGCTCTAGCACAAAGTAATTAATTTATGGGAGAACTTGAACAATTAGCTAAGTCTTTTTTTGAGATTTATTCTAGTAATACTACAGGAGTTAAAGCTAGGTGGGAGCTTTTAAACGACCATAGAAAATATATGTGGATGCAAGAAGCTCAATTAGCGGTAGAATTAGTATTAATTAATCTCAAAGAAAAAGTTAAACCTGTTCAAAGTATATCTCCCATGAATACTAGTTATTCTGTAGGTTATATTGAAGGTATTAAAACTGAACGTACTGAATTTATAACACTGTTACATCAAATACAGGAAGATCTAACAGAAGAACTAGAAGAATTTGAAGAATCTATAGGTCAATAATATGAAGTATGGTAATATACCCGAAAGTATTTTAGATTATCCTTTTTTCTTTACTATTGATGGTAAACTAGATTCTCTAAGAGACCATCTGCGTATGAGTGAAGTACAAGAAGATATTATTAAAGCTGATTGGAGTTTAGCTATAGATAAATATGGTAAAGAAGATACACTAGAATACTTTGTAGCGTGGACTGAAAATTATATAGTATATAAGTTGACAAATAGTTGGGGAGAGCCTATATTAGAAGTTATAGATAGGCATCCTACTCCTGATGAACCAAGAGCAGCTTAAATGCTTAAAACTAAGAAAATTAAAGTAACTGAAGAACGTTTACAAGTAGTTGATGTCGTTTGTAATAAGTGCGGCAAAAGCTGTATACCCGAACATAGTCCAGATCCATATGGTTTAATAGAACAAGAAGTTCATGGGGGATATTTCTCCCCAAACTTCTTTGATTCTAGTTCCTATAGATTTTCTATGTGCGAATTTTGTTTAAGTGCTTTATTTAATAGTTTTAAAATTACAGTAGATTTCAAAAGTGAATTTACAGAAGGTAAATATATAAATTTACAAGATGCTCCTAAATACGCTAAAAAATACGACAAAAAGTTAATTCAACATGATAAAGAACTTGCTTTACTTAGAAAAAATGCTAAAAAATCATTAAAAAATTCTAAATCAGTAAAATAAGAGACTTCTATGTTCAAAAATGAAGCATCAAAGTTTGTATACACTAGAACATATTCTAGATGGATAGAAGATTTAAAAAGAAGAGAAAACTGGGAAGAAACTGTAGATCGTTATATTACCTTTATCAGTTCTGAGAGAGGTAAACTTATCCCCCCAAAAGTTCTTAAAAAAATAAGAGAAAAGATAATTAATCTAGAAGTTATGCCGTCTATGCGAGCTTTGTGGACTGCCGGTGAAGCTGCTAGATCAGATAATACGGTTATGTATAACTGCTCTTTTTCTTCTTTAAGTTCTCCTCAAGATTTTGCAGAAAATCTATACATTCTTATGTGTGGCACAGGTTGGGGATTTTCTGTACAAAAAGAATATACAGAGAATTCAAAGCATTTACCTATTATACCTGTAATAGATCCCACAATAAAACAAACCTATTCTATAGAAGATAGTAAAACAGGTTGGGCAGATAGCATTAAAATACTAATGGAGCATTTATTTGTTGGGGAAAATATAGAGTTTGATTATTCAAAACTAAGACCTAGAGGAGCTAGATTATTAACTATGGGCGGAAGATCAGGAGGTCCAGAATCATTAGTAGTTCTTCATAATTTTATTAGAGAAGTGTTTTTTAATGCTCAAAATAGAAAATTAAGACCTATAGATTTACATGATATTAGTAATCAAATAGCGGAATCTGTAGTAGTAGGTGGAGTTAGACGCAGTAGCGAGATTAGTTTATCTGATCTTGATGATGAAGATATGAAAAATGCTAAAGTTTGGCCATTTCCTTTACGGAGAGCTATGGCCAATAACTCCGCTGTTTATGGAGAAAAACCATCTGCTGTAAGATTCTTAAAAGAATGGTCATCTTTAGCTTTAAGTGGAACAGGGGAAAGAGGTATATTTAATCTAGAATCAGCTCGATTAAATTCTCCTTCTAGAAGAGACAAATCTTTAATATCTGGTACTAATCCATGCGGTGAAATTTTATTAAGAAACAAACAATTCTGTAATTTAAGCGAAGTTATAATTAGAGCAGATGACGATTTAGATTCTTTGCTAGAAAAAGTAGAGACTGCAACTTGGATAGGAGCTATTCAAAGTACTTTTACTCATTTTCCGTATTTGTCAAAAGAATGGAAAAATAATTGTGAAGAAGAGAGGTTATTAGGAGTATCTTTAACTGGACAAATGGACAACCCTAAAATATTAACAGAAGATCATTTAAAAGCATTAAGAAATAAAGCTATTAAAATTGCTAAACATGCCTCCGAGAAATTGGAAATTAATGTGCCTACAGCAATAACTTGTGTAAAACCCAGTGGAACCGTTTCTCAGTTAGTAGATTCAGCTTCTGGTATTCATGCTAGATTCGCTAAACATTATATACGTAGATATAGAATATCATCTAACGATCCATTGTGTAAAATGTTGATGAATCAAGGTATTTCTTTAACTCCAGAAAATGGCCAAGAAAACTTAACTGAAGATAAAATCAATACCTATGTTATTGAGTTTCCTATTAAAGCCCCCGATAAGTGTATTACTCGTAACGATCTTACTGCTTTAGATCAATTAAATTGGTATAAAAAAGTACAGGAAAATTGGTGTGAGCATAATGCCAGTATGACTGTATATGTCAAAGAAAATGAATGGTTTGATGTAGGTAATTGGGTTTATAATAATTGGGAACGGGTAAATGGCTTGTCTTTTTTACCTTATGATGGCGGCCATTATAAATTAGCTCCTTATGAAGAAATAACTAAAGAAAAATATAATAAGTTAATTGAAAAACAAGTTAAAATCGATTATACTAAACTTAATGAATACGAGAAGGATGATAATACTGAAGGAGCCAAGTCTTACAGTTGTACTGGAGAAAGATGTGAGATAACATGAAAAATTTACTAACAAAATTAGAAGAAATTAGCGTTACTTTAGCTTCTTTTTCAGATCTAGTACTAAATATTTGTAGGTCTTTATTTTATTTATCAGCAGCAATTGCTTTTTTATATTCTTCTATTCATATGCATAAGCTACTAACTTTGTCTAACTTTTATTCAGAAACTTTAAAAGAATTGATTGGAAAGTAAATGTACAAAAGAGTAAAATGTAAAAAATGTAGCAGTGAATACGAAATTAGATCTTTTAAAGCGCCTATGTTAACTTTAGATAAAAGAAAAAGTAATGTTATATGTCAGTGTGATTTAGAAACTTTAAGCATTGTATTAAAAACAAGTACAGCATATAATATAGATCTTACTATATTTGAAGACATAACTACAGAAATGGCTAAAGTACTTTATGAGTAACCAAATACTAGTAGAACTACAAGAATTTATGGGTTCTGACAGATCTATAGCTAACTCTGCTTGGACTAGTTCATTTGATAAAACTAAAAGAGATAATAAAACTGAATTAGAAGTAGAAACTTTAGTTAAAAAATTGGCACAAGATAAACACTCTACCCCATTTGAATCTGTAGTACTAAGATTTTGGATAAGAATGCCTATATTTACTGATCGCCAGCATATGACACATAGAATAGCTTCTCATAACGGTTTATCTGGACGTTATAGAACTATGCCTACTGATTACTACGAAATTCCTGAAGATGTAGAACAAATACTTAATAAAGTAGATAGCTTACCTAATATATTTCCTACAAAAGATAATCCTAATAATAAATGGACTATTTTCACTGCTTATTATGAATCTTGTGAAACTGCTATAAACAACTATAAATTATCAATTGATAAGCTAAAATACTATGAAAAACAACAAGTTATAACTAATACTGAATTTAAAAGAGCTAGAGAAATATTAAGGGGACAGCTGCCTACTTCAGGATTTACAGAAAGAACTACTATTTTTAACTTAAGGTCATTTGCTAATTACCAAAAGTTAAGAAATTCCGAACATGCTCAACCTGAGATACAAACTGTTGCTAGACTTATGCTAGAAGAAGTGATAAAATATAATATATGTCCAACAGCAATAAAAGCTTTAGAAGAAAATAATTGGATTATATGAATAATCTAGTACTATACCCAAATCCTATATTAAGTAAACCTACTACTCAAGTAGTTGATTTTAATGAAGAAATACATAAAATATTGGACAACATGAGAGAAATTATGCTAAAATATAACGGTTTAGGGCTAGCTTCTAACCAATTAGGCTATAATTATAGTATGTTTATAATGAAGGAAGCTAACGCAAAAAAAGAAGGTGTAATAGAATTTATTAACCCTAAGATAGTAGAAACGTCTAATTTGCTCGTAAATGCGCCAGAAGGCTGCCTTAGCGCCCCTGGGGTATACGTAGATATAGTTAGGCCCCAAGAATTGCTTATAGAGGCATATAACCGATATGGAGAGGTATTTAAAGGGGTATTGTACGATATTGAGGCTAGGTGCGCTGCCCACGAGCTAGAACACCTAGAAGGTAAGTTCTTCTTAGATAAGGTTAATAGGCAGCAAAGGCGAGCAGCTTTAAGGAAGTTAGGAGTAAAATAAAGGATAACTATGAAATTTCTATTAATTATACTAAAATATGAATTAACTCAATTATATTATAAGCTTATACGGCTCAAAAGCGATTTACAATCTTATTGGATGATGAAAAAATATCAATGGAATAATGCATTTGCAGTTAATGAGATTATGAAAAAAGGTAATAACGGTAATTATTACGTAAATCCAGACGGAGAATTAGATTTTGAAGAATGGTTAAAACAAAGAACAGAATATAAAAAAATCACTAAAAATACCAAAGATAAAGTAAAAGAAAAAATTAGAGAATATAGAAATAATAATTTTAATGGAAATTCATTAAAAAATTTAGATAATGAATTAAAATGAAATTTTACTTACATAAACATTTTTTAGGTTTATTTTTACCTTTAACTAAGTATAAAGGAGTAGAATGTAATTTACACTACCCTAAACCTCACTTGTATTTCTGCGTAAGTTTAGCTATAATGACTAAAGGCGACCATTCTCCTGGTTTTATGTTTGACGTAAGGTTATTTGGTTTGGGATTTGAAATAGACTTTTATGATTTTAGGCACAAGGAAGATAAATAATGAGTAAACTTACAGTATTTGCTTTATCTGGTTATAAACAAAGCGGTAAAGATACTTGTGCCGAATACCTAGTCGGAAACCATGGTTTTACTCGTTATTCTTTTGCTGATGCTTTAAAAGACCTAGTAAGCGAACAATACGATATTCCTAGAGAATGGTGCGATGATCCTAAATATAAAGAACACTTCTTAACTAATTACCCCGTTAATCCAAAAGATAAATTTAGTGAAACTATAGCTAGATTTATGTTTAGAGAGTTTAGAGCAGTTGATGGATATAATACTTATAAAGATTATGATGATTATATAAATAAAACACAATCGCAATCATTATATTGGCCTTTATACTGGACTCCACGAGCCGTTTTAATAGCTGAAGGAAGTTTAAAAAGGTCAATAAATTCTAATTATTGGGTAATGAAAGTTATTAATCAAATAGTTAATCCATTTTTTGGCAATCAAAACCTTGAAATTAAAGCAGTAATTACTGATTTGCGCTATCGCTCAGAATTAGAATTACTTAAATCTTTCTTTGGACCAGAATTTAAAATTAATAAAAATAATAGTCTAACTACTATAAGAATAAATAGATTTGACCAAGTAAATTCTACTGACCCTTCAGAGAGAGATTTAGATGGTGAGAAATTTACGGTAACCCTTGATAATAAAGGGAAAATTGAGGATTTATATAAGAAGCTTGATAGTATAGCAATACTTAAAACTTAGTTAGAGGTTTTATGGAACAATTTAAAGAGTTCTATTTACTTCGTAAAAAGGATATTAGTGGTACTAGTGGAGTTGGTATTGTGGCCCGAGGACAAGTTTTTCCTAGTGGAGCAGCTATTTTAGAGTGGTTAACATTCCACTCAAGTATTTGTATTTATAAGAGTTTAGAAGATGTTAAAGAAATCCATGGACATAATGGAGCTACTGAGATAATATTGGGTAAGCCAAAAGAAAAAAGAAAAATAAATTATGCAAAAATACGAAAATAAAAAATTTAATAAACTTACTATAATAAAAGAACCTAGTGGAGGTAAGGAATCAGATTACAAAACCTTAGTTAGATGTGATTGTGGTACTATAAAAGAAGTTAGACTTCATGCTGTAACTGGAGGATACACAAAATCTTGCGGATGTTTGACCAAAGAAAAAGTAAGTAATAGTAACAAAAAAAGAGCCTTAAATAAAGGAGAGGCTGCTTTTAATAAAATATTCTATGAGTATAAAGCTGGAGCTAAAAAGAGGAATATACATTTTAATGCCAGTTCAAAATTTAAGAAATATTTTTATAAATTAACACATCAAAATTGTTACTACTGTAATAGTTCCCCATCTTCTATAAGAATTGTGAAAAATACCAACGGGCCATATAAATATAATGGTATAGATAGATTTGACAATAATAAAGGATATACTATAGATAACATTGTACCATGTTGTAAAATATGTAATATAGCTAAAAACTCTTTATCCGTTGAAGAATTCGGTATATGGATAGGAAAAATAATATATACCAATAAAGTAAGTATAATAAAACCTTCTGAGATCGTATAATGGCGAGAATACCTGAGATAAATAGTTTTGTTGAATTAGTAGACCTAATAGCTTATGATTGGAGTTGGGATAATTCAATAAAAACTAATAAGGCTGATAAATTACCTTTACTAAAACTAAGCGACACAGAATACGTAATAAATAAGACTTATATAACGCCGACCAGAGTAAGTTATAAAACTAGTAATTGGAAAATAACTAATCCTATGGTATTTAGGAAGTTAGAGATTTTTTATGAGCTTTTACAAGATAAAGAAGCTGAAGATATACTTTTTAAGTAGTCTATTATTAACTAGCTGTACTACTTTTTATCCTAGAAATAGGTTGTTAGAAGCTAGTCAATATTCATATACTAGCGGTTGTTTACAAACAGTTAAGAATAAAAGTTGGAGCAAAGTCCAAGAAACTGAGTGTGAGGCGCAGGCCAGTAGATATAGAGAATTTTTAGAAGACGCAATACCATAGAGGTTATATGGCTGATAACAGTATAAAAGCTTTAATTATAATTGCTCTAGTAGTATTTACTTTAAGTATTATAGGATCACTTTTAGTTGATCCTCCACCTACAAAAGAACACCCTTATTTTAAGGAAAGTACTTGTGTAACTTATAATAAAGACTTATTGGAAGAATGGGAACAAGGTACAGCTTTATTAGTAGGCAAGATAGAAAAAGTAGGTAAGAAAAAATACCTAATTAGTAGTTGGTTAGGTAGTTTATTTGTAGGAACAGAGGGGCAAAATATAGTAGAAGTTGATACTAATTCTGTAGAAGTGAGTTGTACAAATGGCAAATAAGAAGAAAAATAGTAATACTTTAATTACTACAACTACTAATACTTCTGGCACGTTAAATTCAAATATAGCTACTACCACAAGCACAGAAATAGTCAGTGAATGGGCTTTTCAGAAACCTCCAATAACTTTAGGCGAAACTTGGAACAAAGAACAAGCAAAATGTTCAGCTTGTAATAAAACTAAAATACCTGTATTTAAATATAAAATGTTCAAAATAGAACGTATTATTTGTAAGAGTTGCTTTAATAAAGGCATGGATAAGTTATTTGGAATAAAGCATAAAAAAGCTGAAGAAGTTTTATTTGAGTAAAACAAAAAAGGCGCCTAAAACTGCCGTCCGAGGAGAACACGACAATTAAAGGCGCCTTCCAAAAGAGCGTTTTAAGCTCTTAAGCTTTATAAAATTTTAAGGTAAAAAATACCTAGACATACCTGGTTCCCAGTCAATCCCCACGTGAATCCAGTTAGATCCTGGTCGCTTTTCCATACGAATATTAAGTCTTTCTAGCTCCGTTTCTAATAATAATCTACCTTCATCGCAAACAATTTCGTAAAAATTAAAGTCCATACATTTACCTTGTATGTGACCACTTCGTAAAGCCCCTCCAACCAAAGCATTATAATTGCGACCGTGATACGGAGTTCCTGGAGCATTTACACATATAGGTCTTATAGTAACATGGCAATTTATAGCTTTACCTATATACTCTCTTATTTCTTCCATTTTATTAGCAAGAGCTAATAAATTTTGTTGTTCTTGTTCAGAAGGTACGTGATGTACTTGAAATGTTGGAAGATAAGTTAATTCATGCACTGTAAAATGTTCAGTAACTTGACACTTAGGATCTGACCAATTTATATCACTCATATTAACACTTACTTTTAAGTTGAGGATGTTTTAAAAATGATGGATCATGTAGTTTATGTGCGCAGGAACTTCTATCCTTACTTACAGCTCTGGTAGGTAAATCATCTATAGATATATAACCTAATTTAGTATTAGGTTTAATGAATTTATCGTATGGATCTTTTAATGTAGTTTTCATTATTTTTTATGTGATTTAAGTTGTGGGTGGTGTAAAAAATCTTTTAAGGGTGGAGGTATCTGCTTAGGCTTTCTTCTAGGAGGTTTAGGATAATCTCCAATCATTTTACTAGGATCATCTACTGATACTCTAACTCCATAAGACATAGAATTAGCTCTTTTGTCTCCGTCAGTTTCTATAGACATAGGGTGTATTTTTCTTTTAGCCATAATTATACAGGTTTTTTACTGTTCATATGAGGATGATGTAAAAAGTCTGGTAAGTTACCTGGATTTTTAGCATGAGGCACTTTTGCTCCAGCTTCTCTAGCAGTACTTAAAGCTATAGCGATTGCCTGTTTTTGAGGTTTACCAGCTTCCATTTCTTTTTTTATATTATGTCCAATAGCTTTTTTTGATTTACTTTTTATTAATGGCATATTTTACCTCGTATTAATTTGGTGGAGTAAAAGTATTTCCGTCGTAAGACCATCCACAATCTACATTGTCTGGATTAGAATCTAAACTAACAAGAGCATCGTATCCTTGGGAAAACCAATCAACCAAAGTAGTATCCGTAAAAAAACATATGGCTACTACAATTCCACTTTTTATTCTAGCGTAATACATTTTATTCTCCTCAAAATTATCTCATTCTACGAGCAGATAATCTACTACCATTAGATCTTGGAGTACCTGAAGAATAAGTAGCTAAAAATTTTGCATAATAGGTAGTGGTTGTTGATAAGGAAACTCTAAAATTAGGTATAGATAAGCCAACAGCTTGACCTATACTTGGATCAGTTATTTCATCTAGTCTATTTACTCCAAGATTTAATCCAGTAATGCTATTACCTGAAGTAGTGGAAATACCTATAGCTGCTGCTGACATAGTAGATCCGTTTCCATCTATACTAACAACTAAAGTAATATCCCAATCTCCAGCGGTTAAAGATATACTAGTAAGATCTTCAAACTGACCAGATGTTGTAGCATTTACGATTCCAGGAAGACTTTCGATATATTCTCCAACATAACCAGCAGAGGCATTGTCATTGGTATTTGTACCATGAACTGCAACTCCAGAAGAATGATTTAAAGTGGCTACATCTAGACTTCCAGACAATAAAGAAGCATTAGTGCCAGATTGATTGATAAACCAATTACCTGTAAACGAAGTATTGTCAGCTAGTACAGCATTATTAGTACCTTGAGATGGAATTTCTGTGTAATAAGATATATCTCTGGTTATAGTACTACCAGCCCCCTTTGTAGTGTTGGCTGCATAAAATTGAGTTCTATTACCTAAAGTAAAGGAAGCTGCGGTAGTAGTAGCTGAAGAAGAAAAACCTATTAAAAAACTAGTAGCTGAACTACTAGCTGTAAAAGTATTATCAATCCCACTTTGTACAGTTCCTGCACCTGATATTAACGTTGTACCTATAGATAAAGCAGAGCTAGTGTCAGCACCATTTAATAATGTAGCTGTTTTTGCAACAGTCAATGTTCCAAGAGTTGTAAGATTTCCTCCTAAAGTAGAGGCGTTAGTACTAGAAGAGTTAATAAACCAACTACCAGTAAATGATAAATTGTCAGCTATTGCAGCATTATTTGTGCCTTGATTTGGAGCTGCTATGAATACTCCAATATCTCTAGTTATTGTAGATCCGGAGCCTTTTGCTACAGAATCAGCGTAAAAATTAGCTCTAAATGCTGAAGTAAAAGAAGCTGCAGTAGTAGTGGTACCAGAATAAAAACCTATAAATCCACCAGTAGCGGCGCTACTAGCAGTAAAACCTAAATTAATTCCATTTTGAGCAGTACCAGTTAAAAGACTTGTACCAACAGTAATAGCTGATCCAGCGTCATCCCCCCCAAGTAGTCCAAGTCTAGTAGCGGCTAGAAGTCCAGTAATAGTGGGATTAGCTGAGAACACTACATTAGTAGTACCGGTAGTACCTGATACTGTTGTACCTGCTATTTGAGCAACAGTGGTCGCAAATGTTCCTGTTCCTGAACCAGTAACATCTCCAGTTAACGTTATAGTTTGATCACCAGTATTAGTGCCAGATAAGTTAGAAGCAGAAATAGATCCAGTAAAAGTTTTAGTACCACCAATTGTTTGTGATGCTGCAGTCAATAATCCAGGATTAGTTCCGTCAGCCGGTTGTAAGGTTAATGCTTGACCGGATAAACTGGCACCGTCAGCATTCGGAGAAGCTCCTACTGCAGTTAATGTGACATCGCCACTATTTGTTCCTGAAGAACTGCCGCTTATATTTGTCGCACTAATAGAACCAGCCGCAGTTATATTGCCCGAACCACTCACATTGAATAAATTAGTACTTCCATTTGATTGGAATATTTGTAGTGGATTAGAAGTCTGAGTCGAATTAGCTATAACCTTAACTAATGTTTGATCTGTAGAGCCAGTTACAACTAATTGACCATTTAATAATTTAAAATTGTCTGACATGTATTAACCTGCATTAGTTAGTAGTGTGGCGTACCACGTAATATTGTTATTAGTAGCACCAGTAACTTGTAGATCTACTTGGGTTGTTATAACTCCATCTACTACAAAATTTACATCCCATGTACCTTGATCAGTAGAAATAAGGGGTTTTGATTGATTATTAACTGTAACAGTACCACCACTGTTTTTTATACGACACTGTACTATCCAAGTACCACAATCCCCGGCACTTCCAGCAGAACCTCCGGTTCTACGTCCGGTTACTCTAGCTTCAGCCAAAATTACAGTATCAGTAGAAGTTGATATAGTAGTTATATTAGTAGCTGTAGAATTGGTAGTATTTACTGTTGATTGATCAATATCATATTGTGTACCGCCAATATGTACAGAACCAGAAAAATTAGCATTAGCAGCAGTTAAAGTTCCAGTAAGTGTAGGGCTTGCACTAAACACTACATTAGTTGATCCAGTGGTTCCAGATACGGTTGTGCCATCAATTTTGGCTACCGTAGTAGCAAATGATCCTGTACCACTACCAGTTACATCACCTGTCAAAGTAATAGTTTGATCGCCAGTGTTTGTACCTGATAAATTAGAAGCTGATATACTACCTGTGAAAGTTTTGTTACCGCCTATTGTCTGAGTACCGGCAGTAATAACGCCTGGATTAGAACCATCAGCTGGTTGTAGCGTTAGAGCTTGACCAGATAAACTTGCGGCATCTCCATTAGGAGAAGATCCTACAGCTGTTAACGTCACATCTCCAGTATTTGTTCCAGTAGATGTTCCAGAAAAGTTTGCAGCAGTTAGATTTCCAGCTAAAGTAGAAGGATTAGTGTTAGTACTATTTATAAACCAATCGCCAGTAAATGATTGGTTATCTGTTATAGTAGCATTATGAGTACCTTGTGTAGGAGTTTCTGAATAGTAAGATATATCACGAGTTATTGTGCTGCCACTACCTTTTGTGGTATTTGCGGCGTAAAATTGAAATCTACCAAGTAGGGTAAATGCTGTAGAAGTTGTCGTTGCCGAAGAAGAAAATCCTAATAGATATTGAGCAGAACTTCTGGCAGTTATTAAATTATTTATTCCAGATTGAGTATTTCCTGCACCAACGCTACTGAGTAAATCAGTTCCAATAGTGAACGCAGCACCAACATCATTACCACTTAAAATACCAATTCTTGATTTAATGAATGCGTTTGCAAATCTATTACCAGTACCACCTAAATCAGCGCTTCCATCTGTAAATTGACCAAATACTACATCACCAATAAGAGTTGCATTTAAACCCCAATAAAGCTTTCCTACACCGTTAATATGCAAACTACCAAATGTTTGAGGATTTGGTCCTGGGCCACTACTACCAGCCACAGGTTCCATACCATAGGTATTAGTAGTATTAGAATCATATATAGTAAATTCTTTAGTAGAAAATATACTAGTAGGACTTCCAACACCATTAGCAGTACCTAACAAAGTATTTGGTCCAGATACTGTAATAGTTACTGATGAATTTTTTAACAATTCCCCAGAAGTACCATTCCATAAAGCTATTCCACTATCAGTACTCGATCCTGGGCCTTGAACTCCTACAGATCTTTCATTTCCACTAGAATCTAGTGAATATAGTATACCGTCACTCTTAAAATATAATTTATTTCTATTTACAGATGGATTAGTTGGTGTGGTAGTTTGACTAAAATCAAAGGCACCAGCATCCTCTAGAAGAATAGTGCTATTTTCAATTATTTTCCCAGTAGAACCGTTAAATCTAACTAAAGCTTTATCTTGTGACGAAGATGGACCAAATACATCTCCTCTAGTTGCTACTTGAGTATCTACATAATTTTTTGTAGCAGCATCTTGAGCAGACCCTGGATCAGTTAAATTGGTAAGTTTGTGGCTATTCCAAGAAATATCTGTAGTAGGAGGTCTACTATTATCTCTAGCTATAGAACTTGTGTCAGCAGACACAGCGCTTTCTGCTCCTAAAGAATCTAGCTTATATAATACCCCATCAGACTTAAAATATATTCTGTTATGTCCAGATGCAGGATTACTTGGAGTAGTAGTTTGGTTAAAATCTACAACTTCTGTAAATAAGTTTGTTTTATCTTTACTTATTATTTTTGCCATAAGTTATATTTACTTTAAGTTAAAAATTATTTAAACGGTGGCCCAGAAATCCAAGCAACCAAACTCTTTCTATTTCCAGATATAACAGGTTCAACTTTATGCATTTCAAAAGAAGGAAAGCAGATTAAAGTTCCTTGAGTATTTGGAAAATCTTCTTTGTTATTAAAGAACTTTAAATTTCCACCTTCATATTCTGAAGGATCAGATAATAATATAATTTGGCTAAGTTTTCTTATTGAAAATTTATTATTACCAAAATCTTGGTGCCAATCATAGTGTCCGTGTGAATCGTATTCTGTATATTGAAGTTCTTCTGTGTAACCAGTTAAATCTAAATTATACCTAGCATTATTACAATCTTGAGCATGAGCTGATAATTTCTCAAATATCCAATTAGCATCTTGATTCCACTTAATCCAGGATACTTTTGAATCTCTTATGTCTTTATTTAAAGTTTTATCAATAGATATTACAGCTTGATCAGTTTTTAACTGTTTACCTAGTTCAATTATTTTTTCACACTCTTCTTTAGTAAATGCTTTTTCATACCAACAAAATCTACTCCAATTAGTTTTAATTGGGGGATATAGTATATACATATTTCTCCTCGTATAAATATGTTATAAACTTTGTTTAAATGCTGTGGGATTAGATCCAGTATATTGACTAGCGCCATCAGGACTCGCACTAGCAAAAACTCCATTGCTAGTTAAGAACGCCACTTTAATTCTACCCGGCGCACCAGCGCCTCCAGCTGTTCCTGTAGACCCAGGAGTACCGCTTCCGCCATTACCTCCACTAGAAGGAGTTGTAGGAGAAGTGCCGCTACCTCCAGCTATGCCGCTACCTCCAGCTCCACCACCCCCACCATTACCTCCAAAAGCTACAATACTACCTGTATTTAATGTTTGAGATAATATTAATACAGATCCACCTGCTCCGCCTCCGCCACCACCTGAACCGCCACCTCCAGCTCCACCGCCACCTCCGCCTCCATGAGCCAAACCATCTCCACCATTGGCGCCAGTTCCTCCATTTCCACCAGGATTACCATTACCCCCAGCTTGTCCATCAGAAGTTACATTTAAATCAGTACATGTTTTTGCTATTAGTAATATTATTCCACCACCATGTCCACCACCTCCACCTCCAGTGCCGCCCGGATCTCCACCAGTAGCTATACCGCCTCCACCCGGAGGACTTCCACTACCTCCACTAGTAGCTGATCCTCCAGCACCTCCTACTAAGCCACCACCACCTCCGCCTCCAGCTCCGCCTCCGCCTCCAGCAGCATTTGCACCATTACCATTACCACCGTTACCTCCATCACTACCAGCACTACCAAAACCACAAGCACCTCCGCCGCCACCAAATAACAATTTAACAGATAAGTCTACGTTTCCAGAAGAACTACCAGGACTGCCGCCACCTTGGCCATTTTTCCCTTCCCCTCCGCCTCCACCATTAGATACTGGGCTCGGGCCTCCAGCACCACCACTACCTCCATTGCCTCCAGTTGTGCCAGAAGCAGGAGAAGCAGAAGATCCTGAATTTGTAGTAGGACCAGGACCGCCTGTAAACACGCCACCTTGACCACCACCTCCTCCACCGCCTCCTCCAGTACCATTTCCTCCAGGTCCTCCTGAAGTAGAATAACCACCTCCGCCTCCAGCTCCACCACCCGCTCCACCACCACCCGCTCCACCACCACCACCAGCATAACTTATTCCAGGAGTTCCAGGACTTACAGTAGATCCTCCTCCTCCAGGACCAGAAGGTAAAGTAAGACCATTAATACCTCCACCTCCACCCGAACCAATACTGGCAGATTGGATAGTATTAAATGCGCCTAATTCACTTTCTCCAACTCCACCAGAAACATTAGCGCCTCTATAACCATTGGTACTAACATCTATTAGTCCTGAGCTAACACAAGTAACAGTTTGAGCAAAAAACGCACAAACTCCGCCCCAAGTACCATTCCACATGCTAGAAGAAATTCTAGTGGAACTTCCATTTATAGTAACATTTCTATATTCTGGTAATCTAAGTACTACTACTTTTTGACTACCTATGGAACTATTATTAGTGTCTCCATACAATTTACTCAAATTTGAAATTAAATTTAAAGAAGAACCACTACCGTCGGCACTTAATCTAACTAATTCCCAATTACCAACATTAGAACTAAATGCACTAATACCTTGTAGATTTATAACTAAGCAAACATCTCCTGATTTGAAATCAGTTATAAGTCCACTTCGTACAGTAACAGTTAAAGTAGTTCCAGATATAGCTGTAACTGAAGCTACAGGAGAATCTACTGTTCTAGTAGCAAAAGAATTAGATCCAAATCTATTAGCATCTATAGCATTAGTACCAGAACTAAAAGATACATCGCCATCCACTCCTCTACCAAATGAAGGGAAATCTCCTAGGGAGTGCAATATAAACTTATCATTTAAGCTAGTAAATATACCGCCACTATCTTTAATTGAAGGCATTAATTCCTCGTAATTAAGTTGTAAAAATATTATTTGATTCAGTGTTATCTGAACTGCCTAACACGAACTCTATTCCAGTAGAAGTACTTGGAGATAATACTCCAGTGAATAAACATTCTCCAATATGATTGGCATTTCCTTCTACTCTAACACATGTAGCAGAACCAGAAGGAGGAGCATCAAATCTACAATCTTTTATGCTAGAATTTTCAGCTTGCATTCTCAGTAATACAATATTCTGTGAAGTGTTTAAATATAAACCTTCTATTATATGATCAGCTCCTGTAAATCTGAGTTCCCCACTAGAACCTAGAGTCAAAGATATACTTTTTGATTTCAATATTAATCGTATATTGCTAGGTATAGTAACTAAACTATTAACAGTAGTATTTGATATAATTCCTATAGTGCCGCCCAAAGATAAGGAACTAACTGCAGTAGCTAAACTATCGTGAGTTGCTTGTCCAGAAGCTACTTGAGCAGTTGTACCTACTATAGCATCATAAATATTTAAAAGTCGTAAAGAATTTATTTCTGATGTGTCAATAACAGCTATAGGTTTAATGATATCTACAGCAATATTAAAGGAACTATAATCACTATCTAAATCTATAGTATTTGAATCTACTTCAACATAAGATGCATTTGGGGTTAAAGTGCCATCTATAAATCTAGGAATCTTTTGCCCGTTAAGAAATATTTCTAGTTGACCGTTAGCTGTACCTGTATTTAAACCAGGAACGTAAGAAAAATTTAAAGTTATTCTAGTCTTTCCTCCAACAACTGTAGGAGGTAAACAATTAACTTCTGTACCAGTACCGTCAGTAAAACAATAGGCTTGAGCCATAGTAAAGCCGCTATCTCCTGCGACTTCGTTCTCAAACCAAATTTTATTCCCGTTTCTAACTGCTATAGTATAAAAATTTACCCCCACCGGAGCAACTTCTGGGCCAAAAGAATCTAAGTATATAGTACCAGGTCCGGTAACAGTTAGGGTAGGAGTAACTTCTAAAGTATCATTTACATCATCAATAGCTGTAATAGTAACTAATTGACTAGAAACATTTAAAACATTTCCTATACGAACTTGACTTAGATCTACCGAACCTAAAGTAGTTGTGGTGCCTGAGTTGGAAACTACAGTTACAGCTATAGATCCTCTTTCTAATGCTCCGCCACTAAGCAGATTCATTTCATAAGTAAGAGATCCTCCATCAACCATGGCAGCTGTCCCTGCTGCTATAGTTTGAGTTGGTCCATGAGGATTAATGATAGAAAATTGAGAAGACCAATTAACTAGTTCAGTAATTACGTTAAAAGATTTTACACCCCCATCAGTCAATCTTATGTCGGATTTACTGTTTATTTTATCTTGAAATTCTTGCTGGCTAAGAGACAAAGATCTCAAATCTTCAACTTTAGAATCATGAACTAATTCATCAGTAGCATTCCAATCTATTTTTGCTACATCTAAAAATACTTTCCCTACCGGAGATCCCGTAGAAGAATTTTGTACATATACATCTCTTTTTCTTACTATATATGGTGAGCCATTAATTAAATCAGGATCGGGTTGATCTAATTCTTTGTCGATTCGTATAACTGTTTTTGTAGTATCAGAATCTAAAAATATAGCATTAACGTGGTACTCTGTTCCTCTACTATCAATTAATTTTCCATTAGAAAATGCATCTTGATCAGAGTTTATTATAGGAAGGACATTTCCTCCACCCAATCCTGGATCATTTCTAATCAAAAGCTCTAAATCTCTGCCATCAATATTAGCCCCGGAAACCGGAGTAGCACTTAAAAGTTCTCCATTCTGACCCGAAGAAGGAGTTATAACTACTTGATTTGTTAAATCAACAGCATTGTAAGCTCCGACATCTGATACATAAGGTACTGGAGTATCTGTTTGAGCTGAATCTAATACAACATTTATTTGATAGTTTATGCGGATTTTTTGGGAAGTATCTTCTGTTATAGTTGCATTTTTTAAGAACGGATCATCTGTGCTAGTAACTAATTCTTCACTGGCAGATAATATTATACGATATAAGTTGGTAGGAGTAGTCGTATTGGTGAAAGTTATTATTTTACCTCGATTGGTATCATCTGCTACAGTTACTCCAGGAGGAACAATACCAACAGAAAAAACAGAACCTGAAACTAATTCGTCCTTTGCTGAACGCATTACAAATGGAAGACCGTTAAACCATGCTTCCCCAGCCCTAAGCAATACTTGAGTAGAATTAAGTCTTTCTGCTTTAAAACCATCAGCAATAAATACATCGCCTATCGAGCGTTTTATACTATTTCTAAGTAAATCTATAAGCTCTAGTTCAATGTCTACTGCTTCTGAAGCTAGTAAAAACTTTCCTTCAACAAACTTTGACCTTAAATATCTAGATGATCTAAAACTATTAAACTTAAGAATTGTTAGGTCCCTCCTCTTTTATAGGAACTTAAATCCAGCACGAGTGTTTGCTGGTATATATCCGGGAAACAATTTATTTAGTATAATAAATCTGTTTGTATTCAGTGGAGATAATATGGCGTAGTTCCCGCCAGGATTTCTATTATTTAAAATTCCACTAACGGTGATAGTAGTTGATGTGTTTGCTATAATTTCAAATATATCATTAGTTTCAGATTGATTTGGTAACAAAAAGTTTCCAACTAAACTATCAGTAGCTCCAAAATTAGCAGTAGAATCTGTCATGGTAGTTTGATTACTTGCTGTAGAAAAAGCTGTACTAGTTCCTATAAATAAAGCTACATTTGGTAAATTAACTACAAATTCTCTAAACGTAAAAAAACCAGGTATTATTATGCCTGGTAAAGTTTTTAAGAATCTTCCCCCAGCCACAAATGGACTAGTCTGAGTAAATCGAGTATTAAAATTTCCTAAACTTGAACTAAAAAACCTAAAACCATTTAGATTATTTAAACCATCATTTATACTGCCACTAATATCGCCAGTGCCATCTGTAATATCCCAAGTTGTTATAATTTTTATGAATAAAAATATACCTTCTTTAGTACCTTTTAGCTTCCATGCAGATATCATATCGTTTGCAATTCGTCTAAGAGTATCTGCGCCCAAAACATAATCTACTGAAGGTAACCCTGTTTGATCAGCTAATGCAGGCAAAACATTAGCAGAAGCTTTTTGAGCATCTTGTAGTTTATAAGTATCTATTAAACTATGAATTTCATTAAACTGAAAACCAAATACGGTCATTAAATCTTGTAAATCTTCGGTTGAATCTAGTTCTCTGTATAAACTTGGCCATAAAGAGTACAGTAAAGATCCAAAAGATCTATCTATAGTACTTAAAGCAAATGATTGAGTAGAATTAATTTCTTTATATGTAGAAAATTGAGCTTGAGCAACGTTAGCTCCAGAAGGAATATCAAAAGAAGTATAATAATAAAATGTATTATCTAATAAACCCGTTCCTACTCTGTTTGCAGCTTCAGAATCTGTTTTAAAAGTATCAATATAAGGTAATGGACTCCCACCAGAAAAACTGGTAAAAATAGACATATTGGGGCCTATTACAGGGGTTGAAGAACTTTCATACAAATAAACAGTATTTGTCGTATTACTTTTTACTATAAAACGAGTACCTGCTCCGTCTCTAAAAATAAGATTAGCTAGTTCATCTTGGTCAAATTGAACTACAGATAATGCTCCACTACTATTGACTACTAAGTTAGATATAAAACCTGGACCAACTTGAGTTCTAATATCTACTTCATAATTTTGCTGAAATCTATTTTCACTAGGAAAGTCTGCGAGAATAACATACTTTCCTGAAACAGGAGTTCCAGATTCAACTGTAATTGTTGTAGAGGTATTACTTAATATTCTAAAAACAGTACTACTAGAATCTCGTAATAATCTACCATTCAAAGGAGGACTAGTTGGAAAAGTAGCTCCGGTATCAGTTAGAGTACTCCCTAAAACAGATATAGTACCCGTATTTAATCCAACTATAGTGGCTCCTCTAAATATTTCTACTCCACGAGGATCAGTGGCTTTTGTAGGAAATACCGAGTTATATAACTCCATAGGAAAATGAGTTATAGTTCTAGTAACTACTATTTGATCTGAAGTATTATTAAAAGAAAGCGGTTGCTTCCAATTAAGCACTACAGAATTAGGATTTGATGTGTCAGCTTGAAATTCTCTTACTAAAGACATTTATTAGCTAACGCTCCCAAATATATTTATAGTTATATCTGAACTTTGAATTTCTGGAATTTCATTAGCACGTAAATTAACTATATCATCTAAGTATCTAGAGGTTCTAAATACAAAGTTATCCACTTTGCTGTTAGGATTTCCAGAAACTGTGCCTCTTCCTACAGCATTAACATCCGAAGCGGAAGTAACCAAACCAGAAGTTATACCTAGTATAAAAGAAGTTTCGTTTAGATCATCATAGTATCTTACAGAAATTGTACTACCAATACCTAGCGTTGGAGTAAGATTGCTATCAATAGTTATAGATTTAGTTCCTTCAACAGAAAATATTGCATCGGTATCTGGAGATACTAAAAACCACGTAAATCCATCAAAAGAAGAAAAAGCGCCGTCCGTATAAGAAGGAGAAGTGTTATCTATAGCTACTAATACCCTATCGTTTTTTATTACTGAACCATCTGCTGAAGTAGCTACTGTATTATCTACACTTAAGCCTGTAGCTAAAGTAAGAGTATTTGCAGTGTCGTCTACTGATAAAATTTCAAATAAAGCTCCTGCTCCATCTCTAAAAAACTGCCCAGGTAATACTGCGGATAAGTCTACAGCAGAAGCATACTGAATTATTCCAGTTAAAACATTATAAGTAAATCCTACTAAGCCAATATTACTAAATACAGTAACTCCGCTTGCTTCAGAACTTGAATAGGCTGAATCTCCGCTTAACACTAAATGATATTGAGTAGCTGCAGTTAAAGAAGGAGGTGAAGTAAAGAAGAAAGATACCTGAGTATAAGCGCTGTTATCTACTGATGAAACTAAAACTGGTTGTGAAGTAGCTACAGTAGATAATAAATTAGGAAGTCCACCACTATCATTCACTATTTTAGCTATTAGATTACCTACTATATTACCTTCTCTTTTTAAATTGAAACTAACCAAAGAATAAGTATCTGTACTAGGAACTTTAAATCCTTGAGCTACCTCTGAACCACTTCCAGTTCCATGTAGTGCAAAATTATCATTTTGATTGGAAATATCGTAGTTTGTAACTGGTTGAGATCGATTATCAACCCCCACAATATTAAAAACTGCTCCAGAAGAGTCTACTAAATCCCATTCAGAAGTTATTCCTGATAAATCAGGAGATTGATTTAATCTAATTTTACCAGTTCCAGAATCATAAGAGATTAAATCTGCTGCAACTCCAAGATGACCTAAGTTAGATTGAGTTTCACTTAATTGAAATGAATCTCCAATAGTACCAATATCGTTAAACTGTGCTCCTACAGAAAATATAGTATTATTAGTATTATACTGGACAGTAAAAACACTTTGATTAAATACTACATCCTTATTAGCAAAACTTCTAACTATTTTATAAGCTCCTCCAGTAACCGTAGATATACCTGCATCATTTATAGCAGTTACTGAAGTTTCTATAGTATTACTACTATTAGATACAATATTCCATACGTTACTGGCTCCATCTACTAGAAAAAATTGACCAGTAGCAAACTCATTTGGAACAAATACTTGGGCATTATCTAATAATACTCTAGCAGATATGCTAGTAGCG
>Ga0335069_10000451_pt1 | contig 69714 bp, 57 predicted proteins | sample Lox_Sample_11_FD_206714 | JGI IMG/M metagenome (GOLD analysis project Ga0335069, IMG submission 206714) | Soil microbial communities from Loxahatchee National Wildlife Refuge, Florida, United States - Lox_Sample_1.1 | ecosystem: Environmental > Terrestrial > Soil > Wetlands | place: USA...
GGAAGCACGGCCACGTCGATCGGGCCGCCCGAGTCCTCCGCTTGACGCCAGTCCGCGAGGCCGTCGCGATAAAGCAGGATGGACAGGTCGATGAATCGGGTCAGGTTGTGCTCGTCGATATGCAGCGCAATTTCTATCCGGTCGGGTCGATGGCCGCTCTGCTCGTCGTAGAGCACGTGCCGGCAGGTCACAAGATACAGTCGATCGTCGCGCTCGAAGAAAAAGCCGCTCGCTCCGGTCAAGGGGTGGGGGCCTTCGAACGTACGGACACGTACGGTCGTGAGCAACAGCGGCTCGACCGTGCCGGTCTCGGCAGGATCTTCGTCAAGAAGCGCGTCGGTTCGAGCGATGCGACTCTCGAACGCCGCGATCGTGTGCTCGGAGATCGGCGCCTGGATCAGGGACGAGCGCGCTGCTTCGGCGCATCGTTCGAATGCCGGCCGGAGGCGATCGCGTTCCTCGTTCGAAAGCGAGCTCAGCGCGGCAACGATCAGCGATTCCAGCGCGACCAGGTTTCCCTTGAGTTCGCAGATCCTCTCGGCCGCTTGCTGTAGGTTCCTCATCGATGTCGGTTGCAGTGGATTAGCCCGCATAGCAGTCGGATCTCGGTCTTCGAGCCCGCCCAAAGAGCGAACGACAAGCCGCCCAGGAGAGCGGCGCCGCGTTAACTCCCTTCGCTCCCTTCGAATTCCCGGCGCCTCCAGTTCCTTCCCAGCCACGTGAGTGCTTCGTCGACAGACTCCGGACTGCCATTCAGGTAGAGCGAGGCGCGGCCGTGCTCGTCGACGCCGGCCTCGACTCTCGGGCCCAGAACCCACGTGTCCTTGCGCTTGATTCTCGAGAACACGGCATGTCCCGACCTGATCGCGTTAGCCACGTCCGCGGGGTCTGCGGTGCTGCCGGGGCCACTCCATGCGTTTTCTCGCGCGGCTGGACGCCACCAGGCGCACGCCGGTCGACCTGTTTCTGTCTCCAGATCGAGCGCAAGGATCAGATACACGGATTGCCCGGCAGGGAATGCGCGGCATTGCTCTCAATGGCCAACCCTCCAGCCATCGGCCTGTCGCTCATCGGGATTTCGCCCGCGGGCCATTCTCGCTTTTCTTCAGCTTCGAGAGCGTCGCGGGGGCGAAGCGCTTGACGTTGCGATGCTTCTCGTGAGCCGCGCGGACAATTTCAGGCGTAAAGCTGTTCTTCGATTTCATCGGCTGGCCTCAAGTTGGGAGGATAGGCCACCATACTCTCAATGGCGCGAACGTGCCTTTGGGGCGATCCCCGGTGGACATCCTTGCGCCCCGACTCGGTTGCGCACTGATCCTCACGACGGGTGCGATGGAACGTGAAGCGGGGCATCGACAGACCTCTCGGCGGTGGCCTCATCGCGGGAGCGTCATGGTCGTCATCTCGACAGCAGCCGCGACCGGCGGTGCCGTTGCGTGCCGCTGCCGAGGACGTCAGTTCCCCGGCCTCGCCTCATGCCGACCCGGCAGCGAGTGCAGCGGGTCCCTGAGATTCTGGAGTTCGCGATAGTAGTAGAGCGAGTTGAAACGCCGGCCCTCGAATCGCAGCCTGCCAAGAAACGCAAGCTCGTCCTTGGTCGCGTCGCCGCTCAACAACGGGTCGTCGAGAAATCTCGCGAACCCCTGCTCGTCATCGGCGGCGATTGCTGGCGGCGCTTCGAGGTACTCGAACCGCTTCGTGTGCCGTGGAACGAGTCGCCGGTTCAACACGAACTCCAGCGCGAAGGTCGCGAGATCGATGTCCCAGGACTCGAGCAGCGGATCGAGGAAGTCGGTGCAGTTCGAGCGCGACAGATGGAACACGTCGGTGTCGAGGAACTCCAGGATAGTCACGCGCGTCTCGGCATAGCTCCGACCACTCAGCTTGGCGACCGAGCGGAGCCAGCCTTCGTTGCCGAGCTCCTCGCGCGCCACCTCCTTGATGACATCGAGCAGTTTCTGCGTAACCAACCGCTCGAGTTCGCCGAACGTCTGTTGCTCGAAAATCGCCCGCAGGGCTCGCTGCCGCTCCGCGGCGCATTTGCCGAGGATCAACTCGCGGACGTCCTTCAACAACGGTTGCGGCGCGGGTTCGAGAGCGCGCTTCAATTGCCCGGTGCGTTGCACGATCGCAAGTCGCTCCAGCGTGCCATTCGGCAGCTCGAGAACCGCAGCAAACTTCTCGTAGAGGTCGGTTCGCTCAGGGGCTGGGGGGCGCTTCTTTCGCGTCAGCAGCTGCGACACGTAGGACTCGGTGACGTGGGCGGCCGTCGCGAGATCCTTCTGCTCCAGGCCGAGTTCTTCGAGTCGCTTCCTGATCAGCAAGGCAACTTCCACCGGCTCCCTCCCCAACTCCATGGTTTACCAAACCGGGTAAAGAACGAAGAGGCATAGGCTAGTGCACTTGACACAAACGGTAAAGTGGCTTACCCTGGCTTGACGCTATTGATCCTGGCGGCGACCCTGCGGCGTACGTCGACGCAGGCGTCATCGCGAACGCGATCAGGGCCGGCCGTGCGGTATCCGCCCGGATCCGGCGCGGCGATCGTTGGCTTGTGGGGCCGCGTCGTCGCGGACACCGACCACGCGTTGTGCCCGATTCGCCTCAAGGGACGTCCGGAGTCGGTGGACGACGCCCTGCGTGGTTGACGCCGAATTGGATGTCGGGGAAGTGCGGCCCGACCCGGACTTCGCGTCGGCACGTGCGTAAGCCGTATGGATCGCCACCACGGTGCTGCGTCATTGGCGGCGTCGTCTTCTGCTCGATGCTGCTTGACCGGGGCCGCCAGCGATGAGAAATCTCGAGGATGCGACTGAACGAATCTGCGAGCTGAAGGGCAACCTTGTCGCGTTGGATGCGTTGATTTCGGCGCTGCTGGGCACGCTGTCAACCGAGCAGCGCGTTCGTCTCGGACCGCTATTCGAGGAGTTCTCCGAAGCCGCGCGAACCGCGTTGATCCACTCGTCGATCTCGGAGCACACGGTGAGCGCGTTCGAGCGCGATGTCGCGCGAACCGTCACGCTGCTCGATGGCGCGACGGCGGGCAGGCAGCCCGCGCCCTCGACATGAGCGGAATGCGGATCGGCAAGAGAGGCGTGGAGCTACCGCATATCCGATTTATCGACCTAGCAGGGAGCCTGGCGCGGATTGTGCGCCCCGCAGGCCCTACACTCGGTTCGATGAAGGACGTGAAGACGTACATCGACATCCAAGCTCCGGCTTCACTGGTCTGGGCCATATTGACGGACTTTGGAACCTATCAGCGCTGGAATCCGTTGATGCGGGGCGTGCTCGGACGGGCCGTGATCGGCACGCGCATCGAGGTGAGGTTCAGGTCGCCTCAGGGCGACGATGTCGGAATCCGCTCGATCGTTGTCCGGGTTCGCGAGCCGCGCGAGTTGCATTGGCTCGAGAACTGGTCGGTCCCGGGCATGTTCTCGTCCGAACACCGGTTCCGCATCGAGTCCCTGCCCGAAGGTGGCATCCGTTTCCATCACGTCGAAAAGACCCGCGGGATGCTCGCGCCGCTCCTGGGTCAGCGACGCCGGCTGCGGGAGAAGACCGGCTTCGACGCGATGAACAGCGCCCTGAAGCGGCGCGCGGAGCGTGCCTGCCTCACGGTTCCCGTATCCGGCTGAAACGCCAAGGAAGCCTCCATTGTCCCGACATACTCACGCCGTCAAGCCGATCATCCACACCCCGATGCGGTTCGAATGGACCGACGAGAGACTCCAGGCCTTGAGCCAGGAGCAGTTGCTGACCTTGCTTGGGAATCTCGACCACCAGCGGGCGATCGGCCGGATCGGGGACAGCGCGGGCGCACCGCTCGACCAGCGAATCGTGGCGTTGCTCACGGACCGAACCATTGTCCGTCGCCGCAAGCGGATGGTGGCGGCCAGCGAAGCTGCTCGCGCGGCCCGCGCCGACGTTGAGCGCTGACGATTTCGTGGCTCCGAGCGACGCGCTGGGTTAGCGCGCCCGGCTCGCTACGCAGGGATCTCCAGGAGCGCGCGCCCCGGGCGACCGCAATCGAGCGGCCACGGGTACCCGCTCGGTGAGCCGGCTCGAGCACTTCGGCGAGATCGCGATCTCCGGCGGGGCTGAGCACCTCGGAGCCGCCGGAGCGCGCGATTTGCCACGAGCCGGACTCGTGCGGGGCGGCCGCGAAACGAGGGCCAAGCCTGGAAAGACGGACGCAAAAGATCCCGGGTGGTGGAAACCGCCGCGACCGTCGAGGAATGACAGTCTCGTCGGGGGACTCGGCGGAGGCTGACGCGGCTTCCGATTCAAGTTTCGGCGGCGGTCGTCTTCCCTGTACCCCTTGAGGGACTGCGGAATTGACCGACGATTCCGTCCCTGTTCGACAAACGCTTGCCCGCCGTCTGGTGGTTGCCGGTGCAAAGCGACTCGTGATCGACTGCGGCGACGTGGGGGCGCGGCGTGTACCGCGCATCTCGGTTAGCCGGGCTCCACGCGCGACAATCCTGAAATACGCTGCGGCTCCTGGCGTTGCCACGACAAGGACGTTGTTCCCATGCTGACCATCCATCACCTGGGCCACTCGCAATCCGAGCGCATCGTCTGGCTCTGCGAGGAGCTTGGCCTTCCGTACCAACTGCGCCACTACGCGCGCGACCCGGTCACGATACTTGCGCCTCCGGAGCTCAAGGCACTTCATCCGCTGGGTGCGGCGCCGCTGGTCGAGGACGATGGCTTGCTGCTGGCGGAATCCGGGGCGATCGTGGAATACCTCATCGTGAAGCACGGCGGTGGACGCCTGAAGCTCGGCCCGGAGCATCCGGACTATGCGGCGTTTCTCTATTGGTTTCATTTCTCGAATGGCAACCTGCAACCGACGCTGGGCCGGCTGATGATCGTGAATCGCGCGAAACTGCCCCCGGATCACCCGGTGCAGGCGGCGGTGCAGGTCCGGTTCGAGCGGGCGTTGTCGTTCGTGGAGGCGCGACTGGGCGAAGTCCCGTACCTTGCGGGCCGCGAGTTCACGGCCGCCGACATCATGAGCGTGTTCTCGCTGACGACGATGCGCCTTTTCCAGCCGTTCGATCTCGCGCCCTATCCGAACCTTCGGGCGTATCTCCGGCGCATCGGCGAGCGGCCGGCGTATCGCCGGGCGATGGCCAAGGGCGATCCGGATCTGGTGCCGATGTTGAGCTGACCGGGCACCACACCGGCGCTTCGACGAGAGGCTCGCGACGCATGGGATGTCGAGGGACCACGGACACCGTCATTCGGCGCCGCGTACGAGCCGGGATGCCGTACGCGGCGAGGACGATCGCCCGCACGGTGTTCGGCGTCGCGTACGCCGCCTGCACAAGCTGCGCGCTGGGGAACGTGGACCGCGATGACATGCTTGGCGCACCCGGCAGCGTCGTCGTCGACGCGGAGGACACGCTTCTGGATGTCGGACTGCGGTTCGATGTCGGCTACGTCGCGATGCGGCTGGCAAACCCCGGCGTCGACCCATGGCTTCCGCGCGGCGGCACCGCGATCGCGATTCCGTCGGCACACCTGTTGCCCGACGCGCCGCGAACCGGCATCGTCATCAATCTCCCGGAACTGCGCCTCTACTACTACCCGCCGACGGGAGGCACGCCGCTCAGCTTTCCGGTCGGCATCGGCGACGAGGGCAAGGGTACGCCGATCGGGCACGCGTTCATCGTCCGGAAGCAGACGCACCCGACCTGGTGGCCCACCGTCGCCGAGCGGGCGGAGAACCCGGACCTGCCGGCGGTCGTGGAGCCGGGTCCTGACAATCCGATGGGCAACTACGCGCTGTATCTGGACTGGAACGGCTACGCCATCCACGGGAGCAACAAGCCGTACAGCATCGGCCGACGCGACAGCCACGGATGCGTCCGGATGTACGGCGCGGACATCGAGCGGCTGTATCGGGCTGTCGTGCCCGGCACCGAGGTGCGGATCGTGAACCAGACCGTCAAGGTCGGCTGGCGCGGCGGCGAGTTGTACCTCGAAGTGCATCCGCCGCTCGACGAGACGGACGGCATCGAGGCCGGTGCGCGGCCCCGGGATGTCGCGCCCGCGGGCCTGGATCGGATCGTTCGTCGCGCGGCAGGCCCGACGGCGCAGTCGAGGATCGATTGGGACGCGGTCAACCTCGCTGCACGAGAAAAGCGAGGGTTACCCATTCAAGTTACGCGATAGACGAATTGCCTATTCTTACGGCGTATCGACTCTCGCTGCAGCATCGGGGCGCGAGAATGCTTTTGTCGGCCGGACCGTGATCTCGTCCGGCGGCACGCTTTCCGCTTTCCCACTGTCAACGAGAGGAGAGGACCATGCGATTTTCTCGCACGCTGATTGCCCTTGCGCTGCCGCTGGTGGCGGCCGCCTGCAGCACCGCGCTGAACGACAAGGATCGCGCGCTGCTGGATTCGATGTCGAAGGACATCGCGGCTGCGAAGCAACAGGCGTCGGACGCGGCGTCGGCCGCGCAGTCCGCGAACGCCAATGCGAATGCCGCGAAGGCCGCGGCCGACGACGCCAAGGCCGCCGCGGCGGCAGCGCAGTCCGCGAGCAACGGCGCCACGCAGGCCGCCGGGAAGTGCTCCGCCGACTGCCAAGCCGCGAAGGATGCGGCGGACAAGATGTTCAGCAAGGCGCAGCGCAAGTAGATCGGGGCAGGGCGGTCCGTGCGGCGCACACCCGCTCGGGCCGCCCATGGATCGCCGCTCGTCGGCGGCGCGCCGTTCGCGCGTCTGTCGCTGACGCGCCCCGCGGCGGAAGCGACGCGGCGGCGGATGTTGCTCCTGTTCCGCCGAACACTCGCACCGGCGCCGCCGGTTCATATCCGGGGCAGTTCTCCCATCCGCATCGACGCTCGCCAGCACGTCATGGCGTAGCGCCCTAAAGTTTTCCCACGATCGGCCGATGAACGACTCGTGGCGGGGTGTGCCGTGCGCCTGAGCGCGTCGGCCGCCGCTGCACGATCCCATTCACGACGATCGATCCTATGACCCGCTTCAGGAATCCGCCGGCGCCGGCGGCCGCCGACAGGCTCCACGCGACCTCGAACGCCGCAACTCGCGGCGCCACGGCGGCGAGCCGCCGGGTGGCGCAGATGCTTGCGGCCGCGAGCCTCGCTTTCGGACTCGCCACGGCGCTCCTGGCCTCGCCACCGGGCGCGCTGGCCGGACCGGGCGGGTCGCTGCTGTCCGACTACGCCGGCGACAGCTGGCTCGCCGTGATGGGCCATGCCGGGAGCACGTCGGTCTCGTCCAGCAGCGATGAAGGCATCCTCGGCGAATACTAGCCACGATCGATCCCGAGACAACGCGTGACCATCCAGCAGGGAACGACGTGAGCGATCCGGCGCCGGATTCGACAGCGGCGACAGCGGCGACAGCGGCGCCGGCGACGGACGTTGTCGCACGCGCGCGCCGGTTCCTGCTGCCCGACTACGACGATCGGGCCGCCGCGTTCTGGACGTTCCTCGTCGTGCTCGGCGGCGTGGCGCTGGCGCATGCCACGGTGCACGCCGTGTCACAGTCCTGGTTGACGATCGGCCAGATCGCCTGGGCGACGGCGTGCGCCGCCTGGGCCGGGATGTTCCCGGTCCAGCTTCCGCGGACGCGGCATGCGTTTGCGGCCGGCGAAATCTTCATCTTCGTGCTGCTGCTGCAGCACGGGGCGGAGGCCGCGACGGTTGCAGCCGCCGCCGAATCGGCGATCGCGACGTGGCGCGCGTCGCGGCGCTGGTCGAGCCGCATCGCGAGCCCGGCGATCGCGGCCATCTCGGTCGCCAGCTGCGGCGCGGCGCTCGATTTGGCGATGACAGCGATCGCCGACGGCGGCATGGTCGGCGGTGCCCTGCGTTGGGCCGCCGTCCTGGGTTGCGCGGCAGCGGATTTCGCGATCAATACGCTGCTGTTGTCGGCGGTCCTGTGCGTGAAGCGGCGCGAGCCCCTGCGGCTGGCGCCGTGGTGGCGCGATTTCTCCTGGGTCGGCCTCGTCACGGTCGCCAGCGCCTCGATCGCCGCGGCGCTCGCTTTCAGCGCGGAGAAATCGAGCCTGGTGGCCCCGATGATGGCGGCGCCGATCATCGCGCTCTTCGTCGGGTCGATGCGCCTCGTCTTCCGGCAGCAACGGGCCGACGACGAGCGTCAGCAGGAGCGCCTGGAGACGGCGGAGCGCCATTTCGAGGATACGTTCACGCACGCCTCGATCGGCATGGCGCTCGTGTCCGGCGACGGCAGCGTGCTGCGGGTCAATCCGGCGCTGGCGATGCTGCTGGGCGCGAGCGGCGATTCGCTCGTCGGCAAGAGCTTCGTCTCGTTCGTCGACGCGACGTCCGCGTCGATGCTGCCGGGCCGGTTTGCGGCGCTCCTGGCCCCCGGCGGCCAGCACTTCCAGCTCGATGTGCGGCATCGCGACGAGCACGGCGCCGATCACTGCTGGTCGCTGTTCGCGGACGTCTTCGGGAGCGATCGACGCGCTTCCGGCTGCCTGATCCTCCAGGTTCACGACGTCACGGCGCGGCGCCAGGCCGAGGAGAGGCTGGAGCACATCGCCTATCACGACAGCCTCACCGGCCTCGTCAACCGGAATCGCTTCCACGACATGCTGGCTGCTGCACTCGAGCGGAGCCACGACAACGGGCAGGCGCGGTTCGCGGTGCTCTATCTGGACTTCGACCGCTTCAAGCTCGTCAACGATTCGCTCGGCCACCAGGCCGGCGACGAGTTCCTGGTCCTGGTCGCCGCGCGGATCCGCGAGAGCGTCCGTCGCGGCAACGAGGTGGCACGGCTGGGCGGCGACGAGTTCGCGATCCTGCTCGAGGGCGTCGACGCGCACGAGGACGCTCCGCGCCTGGCGGAGCGCCTGCATGCCGCGCTCGGGCGGCCGATGATGATCCGTGGGACGGAAGTCGTGCCGACCGCCAGCATCGGCATCACGACGAGCACGTTCGGCTATCTTGCGCCGGAAGACGTGCTGCGCGACGCCGACATCGCGATGTACCGCGCGAAGTCGCGCGGTCGGGCGCGCCACGTGCTGTTCGATTCCAGCCTGCGCGCGCACATCAGCGAGCAGCTCACGATCGAGGCCGAGTTGCGTCGCGCCATCGAGACGGAGCAGCTCGGCTTCGCGCTGCAACCCCTGAACCGGCTCGCCGGCCGACAACTTGTCGGCTTCGAGGCGCTCGCCCGCTGGCGCCACCCGGAGCGCGGCTGGATCAGCCCGGCGACGTTCATCCCGATCGCCGAGGACTCGGGGCTGATGACCCCGCTCACGGAGCGAATGCTGGACCTCTCGTGCCGGCAACTCGTCGGCTGGCACCAGCGCGACAGCGCCCTCGAGCACCTGCGGATCCACGTCAACGTGTCCGGCTCCTCGATCGGCCGGCCCGGATTCGTCAAGCGCCTGGAAGCGACGCTGGCGGCGACCGGCCTGCGACCGTCGGCGCTCGTGCTGGAGATCACGGAAAGCGTGCTGATGGAGCGCTTCGACAGCACGATCGAGACGATCGGGCAGTTGCGCGAGCTCGGGGTCGGCCTCAGCGTCGATGACTTCGGGACCGGCTATTCGTCGTTGAGCTACCTGTCGAGCCTGCCGATCACCAGCTTGAAGATCGACGCCTCGTTCGTGCGCCGCATGACCGAATCGAGGCAGGATGCGGAGATCGTGCGCGCCGTCGTCTCGCTGGGCGGCGCGCTCGGCAAGAAGGTCATCGCCGAGGGCATCGAGACCGAGGCGCAGCTCAAGCAGCTGAAGGAGCTGGGCTGCGAGTTCGGGCAGGGATATCTGTTCGCCAAGCCCCTGGATCCGGTGCAGGCGGATGCGCTGGCGCTGAAGCTGCTGGCCACGGGCGTCGCCGCGGCGATGCCCCATGCAGCGCCGCCGCGGGTGCAGGCCGACGCGGCGTAATCGCCGGCGCGGTGGCGTTCTCGACGCGATCGTAGGTCCATCGGGGCGACCCTCTCCCCCACCTCTCTCCCGCTCGCGCGGGCGAGGGGAGTCCCGGCGTCAGCGGTTCGATCGATGTATTCCATGGCGACGCCGAGACTCCCCTCGCCCGCGCGAGCGGGAGAGGGGCGGGGGAGAGGGTCGGCAAAGAACCCAGCCGCTCGGCCCGAACCAAGCCGACGTGCATGGAACGCCAGGAATACTTCAGCGCACGAGGGCGAGGAGCGAACCGGAGTCAACGACCGAGGATTCGTTCTGCCCCGGCACTTCCGAACGACTCGAGCCGCGCGGCGTCGCACGAGCCACGCTTCGGATCCCGCCGGCGCCGCGGCGCCTCAATGGATGATGGTCGGGCGCTCCAGCGACGCCGCCTCGACAAAGGCCGGGACTTCGCGCGCGACGATGCGGTCCAGCAGCAGGTCGATCGAGGCGGCGGCCTGCGGGCGGCCCAGGTGAAAGCCCTGTCCTCGCGTGCAGCCCATTGCGCGCAGCTGCGCAAGTTGCGATTCCGTCTCGATGCCTTCGGCGACGACAGCCTTGTCGAGCGAAGCGCCGAGGCGCACGATCGCGCGCACGACCTTGGCGTCCTTCGACCCGGCGCGCAGTTCGCGGACGAAGGACTGGTCGACCTTCAGCGTATCGATCGGCAGGTTCGACAGGTGGGCGAGCGACGAGTAGCCGGTCCCGAAGTCATCGACGCTCAGTCCGACCCCCACGTCCTGGAGCTGGGCCAGCGCGGGCAGGGCGCTCTCGATGCGTTCCATCAGGATCGTCTCGGTGAGTTCCAGCGTCAGGCGCTGCGGCTCCAGGCGCGCGCCCAGGATCGCCTGCATCACGCGGCGCACGAAGGCCTCGTGGACGATGTCCTTTTCGGAGATGTTGACGTGCATGTGCAGCTGCGCGAACGCCGGATCCCTCTCCTGCCAGGTCTTCAGCTGGACGCAGGCCTGATTGAGGACGAAGTCCGTGAGCTGGACGATCATCCCGGTTTCCTCGGCGATCGGGATGAAGACGTCCGGTCGGACCAGGCCGAGTTCACGGTGGTTCCAGCGCGCGAGCGCTTCGAAGCCGATGAGCTCGCCGGCGCGCAGGTCGAACAGCGGCTGGTAGACGAGCGACATCTCGGCGTTGGCCAGCGCATTGCGCAGGTCCCGTTCCAGCCGCAACCGCCGCGCGACCTCGGCGTGCAGGCCCGCATCGAAGATCGCGTGCCGGGCCTTGCCGGCCTCCTTCGCCTTGTACATCGCGATGTCGGCGTCGCGAAGCGCTTCGTCCGGTGATTCGTAGCCGAAACTGCTGAACGTGATGCCGACGCTGGCGGTCACGTTGAGGTCGGCGCCGCGAACGGAAAAAGGCTTCTGCAGAGCGGCCATCAGGCGATCGGCAAGCGCGACGGCGTCCTCCTCGCGCGCCAGGTCGATCGCGAGGATCGCGAACTCGTCGCCGCCGAGCCGTGAGAGGACGTCGTGCGGCCGCAGGCAACCGTGGATGCGTCGGGCAACCTGCACCAGGAATTCGTCGCCGGCGCTGTGGCCGAGACTGTCGTTGATCAGCTTGAACCGATCGAAATCGAGGAACATCAGCGCGAACGTGCGCCGCGGGTCCTCGCGCGCGCGCTCGATCGCGGCGGCGAGGTGCTCGTTGAAGCGGCGTCGGTTCGGCAGGCCCGTCAGCGCGTCGTGGAAGGCGATGAAATGCAGCCCGGCTTCCGCTTCGCGGCGGGCCGTCACGTCCTGGACCTGCAGGATCAGGCAGGCGGCGGGCGAGCCCGGTTCGGAGAACGTGCTTCCGTGCGTGGCTGCCCAGAGCATCTCGCCGTCGCTGCGCCGGAAACGCAGCTCGAGCGTGAAATCCTCGAGCTGGTAGGCGTTGAGGCGACCGATCTGCTCCTTCATCGCGCCGAGGTCCTCGCCGGAGATGTAGTCGTCGATGCCGCGCTGCTCGAGCGATCCTTCCGGCTCGCGCAGCATCTCGTGCAGCGCGGCGTTCGCCTGGAGGATCCGCCCTTCGAAGGACAACAGCGCCATCCCGATCGAGGCGTGCGTGAAGGCGCTGTGGAAGCGCTGCTCGCTCGCCTTGAGCTCCTGCATGTGGCGCGCCGCGACCTCCGCCTCGCGCGCGAGCGCGTCCGACGCCGCGCGTCGGGCCGCTTCATTCGCTTCCTGGTGGCGGAAGAAGAAGTGAAGCGTCGCGAGCAGCAACGCGATGATCGGGATGGCGGCAACGAGGACGCCCTGGCCGGACTCGCGGAACGCGAGGTAAAGCAGCGCTGCGACCGCGGCGCTGCCGCCATAGACGATGCCCAGCCATCCGAACACGCCCAGCAGGTCCTGCAGCTGGATTCGGGCATTGGCCTTCAGTCGCGGGACGGTCGTCACGAGCAGCGTATTGCAGACGAAGTACGCCACGGCGAAGACCATCGTGGCGATGATCAGCAGGCCGCCGTTGCTGTATCCGTGCGCCGTCATCGTTGCGCGCAGCGCGGCGAGCACCGTGCCGGACGAGTACATCGCGATCGCTGCCATGGCCGGACTGGCGAGGCGGCTGGAAAGACGCCTGGACGTGCGCAGCGACCCTACGGCGGCTTCGCCGGCGGCCGCCAGTGTCGCGGAGGACGGTCCGTGCAGCAGCAGGACCAGGAAGATGAAGATCTCGCCCGCGGCCAGCGAGTTCGTGGAACGCGGTATCCGCACCGGAAACAACGCGGCCAGCATCGCGATCGCGATGCCAACGGCGCTCTGGATCCAGATCGCCGGCCCCATGGCGCCGACGCCGATCCCGCTCCAGGCAATGGTCGCGTAGCCCAGCAGGACGACCGTGTACCAGTAGGTTGCGGCGCGCCGGTTGTAGTCCGGCATCAGCGCCTTGTGCGCGCGCGCCCACCACGGCAGCCGCTTGCCGCCGTCGTTCGTCCCCTCCGCCGCGCTCATGGCCGCGGGTCTCAGGGTTCGCCGGCCAGCGCGCCGGTCGTATCGTAGTTGACGACCGAGGTTTCGCCGGTTTCGCTGAGGATGAGCCCTTCGCTCAAGACGAGGCCTTCGCTCAACACGAGTCCTTCGCTGAGGACGAGACCCTCGCTCAGCACCAGCCCCTCGCTGAGGACCCGTCCTTCGCTCAGCACGAGGCCGCTGCTCAGGATGTCGCCCTGGACCAGGACCGCACCCTTGCCGGCGGCCAGCAGGCCCGACAGCGTCGCCGTCGGAATGAAGGCGCCCGTCTTTGCCACGAGGTCGCTCTTGCCGCTGAGCGCATCGGCGCTGACCACGCCGGCCGTGACGAGCGCCTGGTTCGTCGCCGCGACGTCGCTGAAGGATTGGACATAGGTGTTGGCGGGAATGCCGAGGCCCGACCAGTAGATCGGTTGCCGGAAGCGAACGACGCCGTTGGCCCACGTCGTGCGCGGGTCGTAGATGGGCTGGTACGCCGTGAACAACGCGGGGCTGCTGACGACGTGGTTGCCGCCGACGACGGCGATGCGCGACCAGTTGAACGCGGCGCCGTTGACCGTCGAGGTCGGCGTCGGGAATGACTTGCCGGACGCGAGCAGCACGGCGCCCGGCTTGATCGACCCGTTCGCGATCGCCGCGGCGATGTCGGTGCGCAAGGCCTTGGCGAGCACGACCGCACCGTCGACGTTCAGCAGGCCCGCGCCCTGTTCCAGCAGGTTGGAGCCGGCAAGCGGCTGCGCCGTGTATTGAAGGATCGCCTTGACGAGCGGCGGGGTGAGGCCCGGGTTGGCCTGCAGCATGAGGGCCGCGGCACCCGCGACGACCGGCGCCGCGATCGAGGTCCCGGACAACACCATCTGCGATTCGCCGAAATATTCCGGGACGGCCGTCGACTGCACGAGGTTGTTGTAGTAGTTCGACGCGAGATAGTTCCAGCGCGCGCCGACGGCGTTTTCGCTCGTCGCCCCGGCACCCAGGATGAGATTGCCGGGTGCGACGAGGTCCGGCTTCAGCAGGTCGTCGACATGGGTCACGCCACCCGTGTCGACGTACGAGCCGAGCGTCGGCCCGCGCGAGCTGAAGTGATCGACGGTCTCGACGGACCGCGCGAGCGAGTTGTGGTAGTTCACCGCGCCGACGGTAATCACCGAGGGATCGTCGCCTGGCGAGGAGATCGTGCCGTAGACCTCCTGGCCGCTTGTCGACAGGCCGAAGTTGCCGGCGGCGACCACCACGGTGATTCCCGCTGCCGTGGCGCTGCGCACCGCGGCGCACAGCGGGTCGGTCTGCCAGCTCTGCGTCGACGAGGCCGCGAGGCTGAGGTTCAACACGCGGATGTTGTAGTCCTTGGCGTGATAGATGACCCATTCGATCCCGTTGATGGCGTCGCTGATCGTGCCGTTGCCGGTCCCGTCGAGGACCTGCACGTCGACGAGGGTCGCGTTGGGCGCGATGCCCGTCGTGTCCGGCGTCGTGCCGAGATAGAACCTGGCGGAGCCGGCGATCACCGAGGCGACGAGCGTCCCGTGGCCGAACGCGTCGCGGCTGAAGCCGTTCGCGAGCCCGGGCAGGTTCGTGATCGCGTTCTCGTACAGGGCTTGCGCGGCGCTGCCGGGCATCAGCGTCTCGACGCCGTCGATTCCGGCGGCCCAGCTGCCCAGGGCGCTGTCGAGCATCGTGACGTCGCGGACGACCCGGCCTGCGGCGTAGCCGTTCACGAAAGCCTTGTGCGAGGCCATGACGCCCGAGTCGAGGACCGCGACGCCGATGCCACTGCCGTCGACGCCTCCGCTATAGCCCCACTTCGTGCTGCCGTAGCGGACATTGCTGGTCAGCGCGCCGGCGATCGTCTCGAGCGTGCTGGCGGTCCGCTGCGTCGCGCGATTCGGCGTGACACTGATCACGTCCGGGCGTTGCGCCAGGGCGTGGATCTCGTCGGCCGGGATGACGACCGTGAGGGCGCGGGTCGCGCTGTGACGGCGCAGGATGGATCCGCCGGCCCCGACGATGAAATTGCGCAGGCTGCGAATCTCGACGTCGTCGTCATTGGTCAGGACGATCGCCTGGATCATCCGCCGGCCGCCCACGTCATGCGCCCAGCGTACCGACGGCGTCGCGTGCGCTTCGATCGCCGACTCCAGTTCACGGGCCACTTCGTGTTGGTGGGCGCTCGCATAGCCAACGAACAGAGTCGCGATTGCCAGCCCGCTGGCGACGACATGGGCCACCATCCGCTCCGTGCGCCGCCGCTCGATGAGGATCGTGAAGGAACTGAGGAGTCTTTTCGTCACGGAGGTCTTTTCTGGATGTCGGGTCAGGCATGAGGCGGCGCCCGGCGGCGCCGGAATTCGGGTTATCCCGATCCTTTTGTCGGCGCCGCCCGGATAATCTTTAGGCCTACCGCAAAGTGAGGACGAGGGCGCGGCAATTCGGCATGGGCGCTCGTCGTCCCGATGGGATTGGCGCCACATGCCCGGTTTCCTGCTGCGAAGGCCGCACCGTGACAAATCCCTATTTCAATCGCCAGCGCCCGCACCATCGCGCCGACGGCTTCCAGAACAATTACGTCGAGTTCCGCCGCAAACGCCTGCATGAACTGCTGCGATGGCGTTGGCAAGCATGGCGCCGGCGCGACGCGGGCGCGCCGCCGGCGAACATCGCGGTCGTATCGCCGGACTTGCCTTGGCTGCATCGCAATGCGTCCGCCGGCCTGCAGATGCAGCCGTCGGCGACGTGGATCGGGCACATCACGGTCCTGCTGCAAATCGGTGGCCTGAACGTCCTGACGGACCCGGTCTTCTCTGAGCGCTGCTTTCCGGTCCAGTGGGCTGGCCCGCGACGCCAGACGCCTCCGGGGCTTGCGATGCGCGACCTGCCGCACATCGATGTCGTGCTGCTGTCGCACAATCACTACGATCACATGGACGACGCTTCGCTGCGGGCGCTGGCGGGCCAGGCCGGCGGGTCGCCGCTCTTCGTCGCGCCGCTCGGGCATCGCCACTGGTTTGCGCGGCGCGGGATCCGCCATGCGATCGAACTCGACTGGTGGGACCGGCACGTGATCGACGCGGGGCCGGCCGCGCATCGCGTCGAGATCGTGCTGACGCCGGCGCAGCATTGGTCGGCGCGCACGCCGCTGGACGCGATGCGCAGCCTATGGGGCGGATTCGCGGTGCTGTCGCCCGACTGCCATGTGTTCTTTGCCGGAGATACCGGCTACTCGCGCGATTTCGTCGACATCCGTCACCACTTCGCGCAAGAGCACGTCCCGGAACGTGGTGGCGGATTCGACCTGGCGCTGCTGCCGATCGGCGCGTACGAGCCGCGTTGGTTCATGAAGGACCAGCATGTCAACCCGGAGGAGGCCGTGCGGATATTCCTCGACCTCGGTGCCAAGACCGCGATCGCCGTGCATTGGGGCACGTTCCGACTGACCGACGAGCCGCTGGATCAGCCGCCACGCGACCTCGCCGACGCGAGGCGTCGGCACGGCCTGGAGGAGAAAGACTTCGCCGCGCTTGCGATCGGAGAAACGCGGCGCCTTGCGCGCCGGCGCGCTCAGAGGTCGGCGTCCAGCGTCAGCATGTAGTTGCACGGCGGCAGAACGTTGATCGGCCGCGTGCCGATGGCCGACGGGCCGGCCGTGTCGGTGATCGGCGCGCCGTGTTGAGGCGGACGCCCGCCTGCGATGTCGCGAACGAACCGCAGGTTCCGTAGGTTCGGCGCCGAGCTGACGACGCTAGGAGCGAGGTTCAGCGGGGTGCCATAGTCGGTAAACGGCGATGCAATCTCGTGAAAGAGCGCCGGGCCGATCTCGCTTTGCGGCGAGCCCTTGCCTCGCCGTGTCCGGATCGGCGGATCGTCGACCGAACCATCCCGGCCGACGACGGCGCCCAGCGGCAGCGTGCGGCTGGCATCGGCGACTGCCGGGCCGGTCGCGTCGAGATCGTCGGCATGGGCCGTCGCCACGGGCAGCGCGGTCGACGCCACGGCGGCCGCGCCCGGTGACGCGGCTGTTCGCGCAGGTCCTGCCGCAGCGGCTTGACGCGCGCCGCGGACGGGGCGCCGAACCCCGTCAGCGTCGGTTGGCCCCGGGTCGATCATGCGGCTCGCGATCAAGCCGCGACGTGCCGCTGGCCGCGAGCAGGCGGTTCGGTGGCGCCAGCGTGAATCGCACGATCGTTCCGTGGCCTGGCGTCGATTCGATCCGGATCCGGCCGCCGTGCCTCTCGACGATCCGCCGGCACGTCACGAGGCCGATGCCGGTGCCGCCGAACTCCGAGGCCGGATGGAAACGCTCGAAGGGCTTGAACAGGCGGGACGGATCGTCGACCGAAAATCCGCTGCCGTTGTCCTCGATCGAGACCTCGGTGCCGCCCGGCGTCGCATCGGCGCCGATGCGGATGCGCGCGAGTTCGCGCTTGCCGCTGAACTTCCACGCGTTGCCGATCACGTTCGCAAGCAGCGAGCGCGCCAGGCCGGCATCGCAGCGGAGGACCAGGACGTCCGGCATGTCGATGTCGACGCGCCGCTCCGGCTGCTGCTGCCGCAGGTCTCCGACGATCTCGCGGACGAGCGGCGCGAGGTCGACATCCGCGATCGACATCTCGGCCGTCGTCAGGCGCGACAGGCCCAGCAGGTCGTTGACGAGTTCCGCCATCTGCATGGCCGACCGCTCGATCTGCATGACCATGCGCGAGCCGTCGTCGCCGAGCGCATCGCGATGCTTGATCTGCAGGATCTGGCTGAATCCGGCAATCGCGTTCAGCGGCGCCCGAAGGTCGTGCGCCGCCGTCCTCGCGAAGGCGTCGAGTTCGTCGTTCGCGCGCTGCAGTGCGGCGGTCCGCTCGGCGACCATGGCCTGGAGTTCCGCCTGCGTGGTCGCGCGCGCCACGTCGCGTTCCTTCGCGGCCGTGATGTCCTCGACGATCACGCCCACCATCGTGACGAAGCCGTCGGCGTCGACGATCAGCTTCTTGCGATCCGCCACCCAGCGGACGCTCCCGTCAGGCCGGATGATCCGGTACTCGCAACTGGAGTGTCCGGCGGCCTTCAGCACATTGCGCGAAGCGGTTGCCGCGTCGCGATCCTCCGGATGTATCGCCTCGAGCCAGAGCGAGGCGTCGCGCTCGAATTCCTCCGCTCGACGCCCGTAGACGCCTTCGAAGGCCGGGCTGACATAGATAATCTCCCGTTCATCCGCGCTCGCGAGCCACAGGACTTCTCCGAGGCTCTGGTGAAGCTGCCTGAACTGCGCCTCCTGCCGTTCGAGCGCGTGCCGCGACAGTACCTCCTGCGTGACGTCGATCGCCATCGCCATGACCGCCGGGCGACCCTCGAGCGTAAGTGCGTTCGACATGACCCGGACATGGATCTTTTCACCCAACCGCTTTCGATGGCGCTCCACGGCGATATCGGCGATGGCCTCCGGCGGCTGCGGACGCGCGGGTCGCCGCGTCGCCTCCGGATCCGTGGCCCGGATGTCGTCCAGGCGCATCCGCAGGAACTCCGCTTCGGCGTAGCCGTAGCGGCGCACAGCCGCCTCGTTGACCTTCAGGAAAGCCTGCGATTCGGCGTCGATGACCCACATCGGTTGCGGATGCCGCAGGAACAGGTCCTGGACCTGCAGCTCGCGCGACTGCACGTCCTCGATGGCGGCCAGCAGGCGGACGTAGCCGGAGCGCACGAGTGCCACCAGGCCCGCCGACGTGGCAAGCACGAAGAAGATGCCCTTGAAGCGCTGCGCCGCGGCGAGCCACGCGGGTTCGGTCGAGATTCTTGAGACGAGCGCATCCGACGCGATGATCCAGGCGATGCCCGCCGCCGCGTAGATCGCGCCGATGCCGATCGCAAGGCGCAACGCCCTGCCGCGATACGGGCTTCGCGCGTTGCGGCCGGTCGTTGCCTTGGTTGCGGCGGCGGTCCTCATCGACGAGGTGCGCGCCGCCGGGCGACCGTGGATCGATGTCGAGTCCGCATCCCGCACCTACGAGCAGCGGACATTCTATTTCGAAGCCGCGTTCCGCTGTCGCGAATCGAACCGGAGGCTTCCGTCGCGCCCAGGCGATCGGCGGAGCCCTTCGGCTGACGGTGGGCAGGCCGCGGGCGGGCGCGGCGGCTCGTCGCGGGCGACCATGGCGTCCGCGAGGCTCGATGCACTTTCCGGGAGATGTCGATGAAGAACGGATTCCGCTTTGCGCTGCTGCTCGGCGCCGCCTGCGTCGCCGGCTGCGGCGGGTCCGGTGGCGGATCGGATTCAAGCGGCAGCTCGGGTTCGTCGTCCGGCGGTTCCGGCGGCGGCAGTGGGCCGCGCCTCGTCCAGTACAACGTCGGCCAGACGCAGCAGGCGCTTGGCGCCAACAGCTTGTCGGTGCCGTTCAAGGCGACGACCGCGGCGGGCAGCGTGCTTTGGGTCGCGGTAACGCTGAGCGACTATGCGGGAGCCCATACGCTCGCCGTCTCGGATACGCAGGGCAATGCCTTCACGCTGCTCGACCAGGTCGACGACGCGGCACCCGGAAGCCAGACGGTCGCCCATTTCTACGCATCCGGCATCCGCGGCGACAGTTCGTCGCCCGATGTCGTGACGGTGTCGTGGGGCAACGAGAACTACGACGGCGTGCTGGTGGCCGAAGTGGCGGGCGCCAGCGCCACCGCTCCGCTGGTCGGGCACAGCAAGGACCAGCAGGACCGGCTCGCTGCCGGAACGAACAACGTCACGTCCGGACCGATCTCCGTCGCCTCGACGCAGGCCCCGGCGCTGCTGGTCGCATTGAGCATGAATACCTCCGGCGGCACCAGCGACATCGGAGGCAGTGGCTATGGCGGGCCCGCGGCAGGTTCGGGGCTGACGACCGTCGCGTCGGTGTGGAAATGGGGAGTCAATCTCGCGACGTTCGCGACAGCCAGCGTGTCGGGCACCGGAACGACGTCAGCGCTCTTCAGCGCGCCGGATACGGACAACTTCGTCACGGTTGCGGCGCTGTTTCATTGAGGGGCGTCGCGTCGCGCCGACCTCTCCCCCACCCCTCGCCCGCGTCGCGGAGAGGGGCCGGGGCAGAGGGCTAGTGGAACACCACCCCCACGGTCACGTACGAATCCTTGTCGGGCGCATTGAACGTCGCGGCGACCGAGGCGGCGGACGTCACCGGTTCCGTGGCGAGCGTCGCCAGGTTGATGCCCCAGTTCCACATCTGCGCCACCTGGGCCAACCCGTTGCCGGCCGCCGGACCGCCGAAGCCGGTCCCGCCGAGGTCCGAACTGCCGCCTGACGTGTTCATCGACAGCGCGACGAGCAGCGCCGGAGTCTGCGCCGCCGTGACCGCGATCGCACCCGACGTGACGTTGTTCGTCCCGGCCGCGAGGCCGTCCTGGATGTTGGCGCTGTGGCCGACCAGCGCCGCTGCGCCACTGGTGCCGGCGATTTCAGCGACCAGGACGCCGTCGTAGTTTTCCCAGGTGTGCGAGACCGTCACGACATTGGGCGTCGTGCTGTCGCCGGCGATGTTCGTCGCGACGAAATGCGCCACGGACTGGTACCCCGGATTGCCGTCGTTCTCCTGGTCGAGCAGCGTATAGACGTTGCCCTGCGAGTCGGTGACGCTCAGCGTGTGGACGCCGGCGTAATCGGAAATCGTCACTGCGACCCAGATCGTGCTGCCGGCGTGCGTCGGTGCGCTGAACGGGACCGCGAGGGAATTCACGCCGTTGGTCCCGCTCGTCTGACTGACGTTGTACTGCGCGAGGTAGGGCCCGGCAACGACGTTCAGCGTCAATGCCGACGACGTCCCGCCGCCGGGCGCCGGGCTGCTCACCGTGATGCTGGCGGTGGTGACGGCGGCAATCGCCGAGGCGGCGATCGGCGCCGTGAGTTGCGTCGCGCTGACGTAGGTTGTCGGCAACGCGTTGCCGTTCCACGCGATGCTCGACGAGGCGACGAAACCGGAGCCATTGACGGTGAGCGTGAACGCCGGCCCGCCGGCAACGAGGGTCGACGGCGACATCGAGGCCAGCGTCGGCGCGGGATTCGTCGCGATGACGGTGAACGGTGTCGAGGCGGACGTGCCGCCGCCCGGCGAGGGCGTCACGACGGTCACGTTGTACGTGCCCGCATTGGCGACGTCGGACGCCGGGACCTGCGCCGTCAGCTGCGTCGTCGACACGAACGCCGTCGGCAGCGCCGTACCGTTCCAGTCGACGGTCGACGTCGAGATGAAGCCGCTGCCGTTGACGGTCAGCGTGAAGGCCTGGCTGCCGGAACTGATGCTGGTCGGCGCCACGCCGCTCAGCGTCGGCGCCGGATTCGCCGGATTGATCGTGAACGAGACCGGCGACGAGGTGCCGCCCCCGGGAGCCGGGCTGGCCACCGTGACGTTTGCCGTGCCGGAACTGGCGATATCGGCGGCCGGCACGACCGCGGTCAATTGCGTCGAGGAGACGTACGTCGTCGCCAGAGCGGCGCCATTCCAGTCGATCGTCGAGGCGGAGACGAAGCCGCTGCCGCTGACGATCAACGTGAAGGCAGGTCCGGTGGCGGTGGCGCTCGCGGGCGCGACCGTCGAGAGCGTCGGCGTCGGGTTCGTGGCGTTGATCGTGAACGTGTCGGCCGACGACGCACCGCCGCCGGGCGCCGGGCTTGTCACGTTGACCTGGGCCGTTCCCGCGCTCGCGACATCGGCGGCGGGCACCGTGGCCGTCAACTGCGTGCTGCTGACGTAGGTCGTCGCCAGGGCCGTGCCGTTCCAGTTGATCGTCGAGGCGGCGACGAAATTCGTCCCGGTCGCGGTCAGCGTGAAGTTCGCGGCGCCGGCCGTCGTGTTTGCCGGGGCGATCGACGACAGCGCGGGGGTGGGATTCGTCGCGATGATGTCGAAGGTTGCGGCGTTCGACGTGCCGCCGCCGGGCGTCGGATTCGTCACGGTCACCTTCGCCGTGCCGCCCGTCGCGACGTCCGCCGCGGGGACCGTCGCGCCGAGTTGGGTGGCGGAGACGTAGGTCGTCGCCAGGGCCGTGCCGTTCCATTTGACGGTCGACGTCGCGACGAAATTGCTGCCGGTCACGGCCAGCGCGAAGCTCGCGCTGCCGGAGGCGACGCTGCCGGGTGACAGTCCGGAGACCGCCGGTACCGGATTCACCGCCTGGATGTTGAACGTCGCGGCGTTCGACGTGCCGCCGCCGGGCGCCGGGTTCGTGACGGCGACGACGGCATTGCCTGCGGTGGCGATGTCGGCCGCCGGAACCGAGGCTCGAAGCTTTTGGGAACTGACATACGTCGTCGTCAGCGCGACGCCGTTCCAGGTGATCGTCGACGTCCGGACGAACTGCGAGCCATTCACGGTCAACGTGAAGGCCGGGCTGCCGGCGGCGGCGCTCGCGGGCTGCAGCGACGAGACGCGCGGCACCGGGTTCGTGCTCGCGGCTTCGACCGGGTTGGCCGTCGATCCGGAGGACGAATCGCCGCCTCCGCACGCGAGCAGAAGCAGGGCGGCACAGGCGGCGGTGGCGAGGCCGACGAGGCGGCGTGGAGACAGGTTCATGGTGCGTTGCCTTGTGACACAAAGCAGATCATTGGGATGCGGTAGGAGTCGAAACCGTCCTATGCCACGCGCATCACTTCTTTTAGGGGCGTGGCGGCGGAGCTCCAAATCGCGAAAGCCATGCTAGTCCCGAACAGGCTAGGCGATAGATCGTGGTAGCCTTAACGGGTAATCGAATTCATGCGTTTGGGAGGGGAATTCCCCCACGGATGGGCGCGTGACCCGCGCGGTTGTCCTGACGCGCAAGGCGTGTCACGACGACGCTGCTTCGGCGCGCGGTCGAAAGGTCGGCGAAGCGCCCCGCCTCCGGATCGAGTAATAATCGCGCCCGTGTCGGCGGGGTGCCGGTCGGGGCCGTTAAGTGCCCAGGCGTACCGAAGCCGACATGGCGCGCGGCGCGCCGTTGTCGGTACGCCGACCCCGGTAGCAGGGAATGCAGGCGCGGGCGCGAAGGCTTCGGCGACGCCCGTTCGCATCCCGATCACAACTCAAGAAAGGAAACGCACATGCAATCGAACGAAATGTCCCGCCGCCGCTGGCTTGCAACGGCGGCCGGGGCCCTCACCGTCGCGCCGGTGCTGCTGATGACGCGCGAAGCCTTCGCGGCGCAGAACGCCGCGATGCGCAAGGCGCTGCAGTACCAGGATTCGCCGAAGGACGGCAAGCAGTGCAGTGCCTGTGTCCAGTTCATGCCGGGCAAGTCGGCGACGGACAAGGGCCAATGCAAGGCCATCGCCGGTGACGACGAGATCTCCCCGAACGGCTACTGCGCCGCGTTCGTCAAGAAGCCGTAAGTCGGCACCCGATCCGGCCCGCACAGGCCGGGTTCGAGGCGGCCGCCCGCGCGCCACGCGCCGGCGGCCGATTTTCTTTTTTCGGGCGCTGCGGATCGACCTCCTAAATTTGACTAGATAACCATATAGATATATATTTGAGGCTGCGGGCGCGCCGGACATCGTGGCCGGCGACACCGCGGGCCGGGCAGGCTCTCGCCGGGATCCCGACGGAGCCATCTCTTGACCCCGGCCAAACGCGCCGCGCGCTGGCAGGGCAAGATCCCCGCTTGCCACTTGAACGACGTAGGGAGCCGGGCGGCCCGCGTGCCGCGCGACCAGAACAGGATGAACCAGGTCATGGAAAGGGAGTCCACGGCGCCCGCGGGGCCGGTCATACCCATCAAGCCGACGGCGGACAAGCCGACGGAGTACGTCGAGGAACTCTACCGCAAGCGGGTCGAGATCTATCCGCGCGCGAAGGTGGGCGACTCGATCGGGTGGTTCCAGGGTTGGCGCTGGGTCATGGTCTGGGTGACGCAGCTCGTGTTCTACGGCGGACCCTGGCTGACCTGGAACGGACGCCAGGCGCTGCTGTTCGACCTGGCCGCGCGGAAGTTCTACCTCTTCGGCCTCGTCCTGTGGCCGCAGGACGTCATCTACCTGACGGCGATCCTGATCATCTGCGCCTATTCGCTGTTCTTCTTCACCGCGATCGGCGGCCGGCTGTGGTGCGGTTACGCGTGTCCGCAGACGGTCTACACCGAGATCTTCATGTGGATCGAGCGGCAGATCGAAGGCGACCGCGCGAAACGGATGGCGCTCGACCGGCAGCCGATGTCGCCGCGCAAGTTCGCCCTCAAGGCCGCGAAGCACCTGACCTGGGCCGCCTTGGCGCTGTGGACGGGTTTCACGTTCGTCGGCTTCTTCACGCCGATCCGCGAACTGGGCCATGAATTCGCTTCGTTCCAGATGGGCGGGTGGTCCGCGTTCTGGGTCGTTTTCTACGGCTTCGCGACCTACGGCAACGCCGGCTGGATGCGCGAGCAGGTCTGCAAGTACATGTGCCCTTATGCGCGGTTCCAGAGTGCCATGTTCGACAAGGACACGCTGATCGTGACGTACGACGCGGAACGCGGCGAGCGCCGCGGCGCCGGAATGCGCGACCGCGCATCGCGCGGGCTCGGCGACTGCGTCGATTGCAACATCTGCGTGCAGGTCTGCCCGACCGGAATCGACATACGCAACGGCCTGCAGTACGAATGCATCGGCTGCGCGGCGTGCATCGACGCGTGCAATGTCGTGATGGACAAGGCGAGCCTGCCGCGTGGCCTGATCCGCTACACGACGACCCACGCGCTGCAGAAACACTACACGCGCGGCGAGATCTGGTCCCACGTCTTCCGGCCGCGCACGCTGATCTACGGGAGCCTGCTGCTCGTCGTCTGCACGGCTCTGGTGGCGGCCATCGCATTGCGCGTGCCGTTGAAGGTCGACGTGATTCGCGACCGCGGCGCGCTGGCGCGCGAGATCGACGATGGCGACGTCGAGAACGTGTATCGGCTACAGGTCATGAACACGGCCGAGAAGCGGCACAAGTTCTCGATCCGCGCCGAGGGTCTCGACGGCCTGAAGCTCGCCTCGCCGGAGACGTTCGAGGTCGGACCGGCGACCACCGAATCGGTATCGTTGCGGCTGCGCGCGCCGCATTCGACCGCAAGCGGGTCGCACCGGATCTCGATCAGCGTCGCCTCCCTGGACGATCCGTCGGTCAGCGTCAAGGAGAAGAGCGTCTTCCTCGGCCTGCGGAACTGATCGGCCCTATCGACCCTGGTTGCCCGGCCGCGGCGCCGGCGTCGCATCCCGTCTCGGCGGCAGTCCACATGGCGAGGAGCATCGGGCGGCAGCGTCGCGTGTTGGCGACCGGGCTCGCGGTCGCGGCGTTCGGCACCGCGATGCCGGGGTTCGATAACCAGCTTCCGGACGACGACATCTGGGCCGCGACGCGCTTCCTCCAGGCGCGCCTTGGCCAGCGCTCGCTGCGCTTGTAGCATCCGATGTTCCGCCGTAAGAGCGGCGCCATCTGAACATCGGGGGGAGTGATGTCGAACTGGTTCGCGGACAACTCGCTGTCGATCGGCCGCACGCCGCTGGTGCGCCTGAACCGCATTGCTGACGGCGCGCCGGCAACGATCCTTGCCAAGATCGAGGGGCGCAATCCGGCGTACTCCGTGAAGTGCCGGATCGGCGCGGCCATGGTGTGGGACGCGGAAAAGCGCGGGCTGCTCGGACCCGGCAAGGAACTCGTCGAGCCGACCAGCGGCAACACCGGGATTGCGCTCGCATTCGTCGCGGCGTCGCGGGGCATACCGCTGACGCTGACGATGCCGGAGACGATGAGCATCGAGCGCCGCAAGATCCTCCTCGCCTACGGCGCCCGGCTCGTGCTGACCGAAGGGCCGAAGGGCATGAACGGAGCGATCGCGAAGGCGGAGGAGATCGTGCAGTCCGATTCGTCGCGCTACGTGCTGCTGCAGCAGTTCAAGAATCCGGCGAATCCGGCGATCCACGAGCAGACGACCGGCCCGGAAATCTGGAATGACACCGACGGCAAGGTCGACATCTTCATCGCGGGCGTCGGCACCGGCGGCACGATCACCGGCGTGTCGCGCCATATCAAGGGCGCCCGCGGCAAGGCGATCACGACCATCGCCGTCGAGCCGACGGCGAGTCCGGTGCTGACGCAGAAGCGCGCCGGCGAGCCGCTGAAGCCCTCGCCCCACAAGATCCAGGGCATCGGCGCCGGCTTCGTGCCCGACGTTCTCGACCTGTCGCTCGTCGATCAGATCGAGCAGGTCAGCAACGAGGAGGCGGTCGCCTATGCCCGCCGCCTCGCGCGCGAGGAGGGCATCCTCGCCGGCATCTCCTGCGGTGCGGCCGCCGCCGTGGCCGCGCGCGTGGCCAAGCGTCCCGAGAGCGCCGGCAAGACGATCGTCGTCGTCCTGCCGGACTCCGGCGAGCGGTACCTCAGTTCGGTGCTGTTCGACGGCATCTTCGACGCGTCCGGGATGCCGGTCGGCTGATTTCGCGGGACTTCCTTTCACGGAAGCTCCGCATAGTCCTCGGCACGCGGCGCGACATCGCGCGCGCCGCCCATCGCCTGTTCACGATTGCTGCGGCGCGGCAACCCCATTCCTTTGCGCCCGATCAAATTCGCACAATAAGTTGACACTACGCTGTGTCAATCTGACTGGACGCGTGGAGGCGCCAAGTGCGGATTGTGCTGCTGCACCCCAACTACCACTCCGGTGGCGCAGAAATCGCCGGCAACTGGCCACCGGCCTGGGCGGCCTATCTCGCCGGGGCGCTGAAGGGGGCTGGATACACCGAGGTGAAGTTCATCGATGCGATGACGGACAACCTCGACGAGGAGCAGGTCCGTGCCCGGCTGGCGGCAGAGAAGCCGGACATCATCGGGACGACCGCGATCACGCCGTCGATCTACAAGGCGCAACGGCTGCTGCAACTCGCGAAGGAAGTGCACCCCGGGGCCGTTGCGGTGCTCGGCGGGATCCATGCGACGTTCATGTACCAGCAGGTGCTCGCGGAGGCGCCGTGGATCGACGTCATCGTCCGCGGCGAAGGCGAAGAGATCCTCGTCAACCTGGTCCGCGCGATCGACTCGGGCGACTGGCCCGCAGCCCGGGAAACGATCGCCGGCATCGCCTACGCCAGGGACGGACAGATCGTCGCGAACCCGGCCGCACCGACCGTCAAGAACCTCGACGGGATCGACGCCGACTGGAACATCCTGGACTGGAGCAAGTACACGTACATTCCGATGGGGGTGCGCGTGGCGATCCCGAACCTGGCCCGGGGGTGCCCGTTCACCTGCAGCTTCTGCTCGCAGTGGAAGTTCTGGCGCGACTACCGGATCCGCGATCCGAAGAAGGTCGTCGACGAGATCGAGCGCCTCGTGCGCGACCACCAGGTTGGATTCTTCATCCTCGCCGACGAGGAGCCGACGATCCACCGGAAGAAGTTCGTCCAGTTCTGCGAGGAGCTGATCGCCCGCGACCTGAAGATCAACTGGGGCATCAACACCCGCGTCACCGACATTCTCCGTGACGAGGCGCTGCTGCCGCTCTATCGGCGCGCCGGCCTGATACACGTCTCGCTCGGCACCGAGGCCGCGGCGCAGCTGAAGCTCGACCGGTTCAACAAGGAAACGACGATCGCGCAGAACCGCAAGGCGATCCAGCTGCTGCGCGATGCCGGGATTGTCGCCGAAGCGCAGTTCATCGTCGGCCTGGAGAACGAGACGCGCGAGACGCTGGAGGAAACGTATCGCATGGCCATCGACTGGAAGCCCGACATGGCCAACTGGGCGATGTACACGCCGTGGCCGTTCTCGACGCTGTTCCAGGAACTCGGCGACAAGGTCAAGATCTTCGACTTCGAGAAGTACAACTTCGTCACGCCGATCATCAAGCCCGACGCCATGGAGCGCGGCGAGCTCCTCGACCGCGTGATGAACAACTATCGGCGCTTCTACTTCCGCAAGTCGCTCTTCTCGTACCCCTGGATCCGCGATCGCGAGAAGCGTCGCTACATGCTGGGCTGCCTGAAGGCCTTCATGAAGAGCGGCTTCGAGCGCAAGTTCTACGACCTCGGACGCGTCCGCTATTGGGGGCCGCAGTCCGTGAACAAGGTCGATTTCGGCTTCGACACGTCACGCACCCGCGCCACGGCAGCGACCAGCGACTGGAAGGCGGCCGCGGAAAACAGCACGAAGATGAAGCGGCGCGCCGCCGGCGGGCAGCCCGTGGCGATCCCGGTCGTCGCGCAGGGCACGCTGTGCGGCGGCGGCAAGGAGCAGCTGCCGGAATCACTTGAGGCGGAAAGCTGAACGCCACCGGGCGCATCGGCCCGAACGCGATCTGGCGCTATGCGGAGGCCCTCGAGCGGCATGAGGGCGCGGCGCTGCGCGACCAGGTCATGACGGACGCTGGCCTGGCGCGATACCTTGCCGCGATGCCGCAGCAGCTGGTCGACGAGCGGGAGGTCGTCGCGCTCCACGGTCGCGTGCGCGCGGCGCTGGCGCCGGATCGTGCCGATCGCGTATCGACCACCGCGGGAGACCTCACGGCAGGGTACCTGCTGCGCCGTCGCATTCCGCGCCCGGCGCAGCGCGTCCTGCGATGGCTGCCGCCGGGCATCGCGAGCCGCGCGCTGATGGCTGCGATCGAGCGGCACGCATGGACCTTCGCCGGGAGCGGGCTTTTCTCCTACGCGATCGGGCGACCATTGCGAATCACGCTGGCCCATGGCCCGCTCAGCCGCGAGCAGGTCTCGACGCGGCCGGTATGCGCGTTCTACGCGGCGACGTTCCAGCGCCTGTTCCGCGAACTCGTCGATCCGCGCGCGTCCGTCGTGGAGAGTGCCTGCGAGGCGGCAGGCGCTCCGGCCTGCGTCTTCGAGGTCGCGTGGGATTGAGCCGGGGCGCCTTGCGCCCCGGCGGTCACGTTTCCTGCCGCGACTGCGCCTGCGTGACGTGCGTTCCGGGCGGAACGCTGCGGGTGAGCCAGACATTGCCGCCGATCGTCGAGCCGCGGCCGATCGTGACGCGGCCGAGGATCGTCGCTCCGGCGTAGACCACGACGTCGTCCTCGACGATCGGATGGCGCGCGTTGCCCTTCTGCAGTTCCCCATCGGCGCCGACCGGGAAACTTTTCGCGCCCAGCGTGACAGCCTGGTAGAGCCGGACGCCGCTGCCGATCACGGCGGTCTCGCCGATCACGACGCCGGTTCCATGGTCGATGAAGAAACGCGGGCCGATGGTCGCGCCCGGGTGGATGTCGATGCCGGTCTCCGAGTGCGCGATCTCGGCGATCATCCGGGCGACCAGCGGCACGCCGAGCTGGTAGAGCAGGTGGGCGAGGCGGTGGTTGACGAGCGCGCGCAGGCCCGGATAGCAGAGCAGCACTTCGTCGACGTGGCGCGCCGCCGGATCGCCCGTGTACGCCGCCTCGACGTCCTGGTCGAGCAGCGCACGGATGGTCGCGAGACGGGCAGCGAAGCCGTGCACGATCTCTGCGGCCCTGGCGCATAGCGCATCGTGCGCCGCCCCCTTGGCGTTGCGCGATCCGCCGAGCTCCAGCCGCACCTCGACCATCAGGTCGTCGAGAGCCTGGCGCAGCGTCTCGCGGACGTAGTCGTCTTCGCCTTCGATGCGCAACTCCGGCGGCCCCAGGCGCATCGGAAACAGGGCGCCGCGCAGCGATTCCACGATCCGCTGCAGCGCTGCCGGAGACGGGAACTCGCGCCCGCCCTGGCCCTGCGTGCGGCCGTGCGCCTTGCGCCAGCGGGCACGTTGGTCACGCAGGTCGCCAACGAGCTTCTCGATGTCCCACGCCGGCGATCCGGTGGGGGGCGATACGGATTCAGGGTCTTTCATGGTCGCCTCGGGAAGATTGACCGATTGCCCGGCGAGAACGCCGTCCTCGCCCGCCCTTCGATCTTAACGATGACATAACCCTCGGCTAATGCACCGCTAAGTCGGCGTGCCTAGAGTTCATGGCATCGACATCCTCGGCAGACTGTCACAAAAGGAGGAATCATGGAAATCCGAATCAAGCCCATCGTGGCATCGCTGGCCGCGGCGGGCATCGTCGCGTTCGCGGTCGGCGTCGCCGCCCCCAGCCACGCCGGTATCCTGGACGTGTTCGGCCACCGCCAGCCGTCGTCGGACATGGCCCGGAAAGACGTCGTGTCCCCCGCGACGGAACCCGCACCCGCGCCGGGCGTCGCCGCGCCGAATTACCGCTACATCGTCAAGACCTGGGGGCCGGCCGTCGTCGGCGTCACGGTCGAAGGCGTGCGCAAGCTCGGGCAGGATGGCGATGCACCGCAGGCGCTGAACGAGAACGATCCGTTCTTTCAGTTCTTCCGGGGTCTTCCGGGCTTCCAGTTCCAGGCGCCGCGCAACGCGGAGCAGCCTTTCAAGGGGCTCGGGTCGGGGTTCATCGTGACCCCCGACGGCCTCATCATGACCAACGCCCACGTCGTGCGCGACGCGCGCGACGTGACCGTGAAGCTGGCCGACCGGCGCGAGTTCACCGCGAAGGTGCTGGGGTCCGACCCGGTCACCGACGTCGCGATCCTGAAGATCGACGCGCACGACCTGCCCACGGTGAGGATCGGGGACCCGAGCGCGCTGCAGGTCGGCGACAACGTGCTCGCGATCGGCGCGCCGTTCGGCTTCGACGAGAGCGCGACCGCGGGAATCGTCAGTGCCAAGGGGCGTTCGCTTCCGGGCGACTCGGTCGTGCCCTTCATCCAGACGGACGCGGCCGTCAACCCGGGCAATTCCGGCGGGCCGCTGTTCGACGCCAACGGCAATGTCGTCGGGATCAATGCGCAGATCTATTCGCAGACCGGCGGCTACCAGGGATTGTCGTTCGCGATTCCGATCGACGTCGCGCTGCACGCCAAGGACCAGATCGTCGCGACCGGGCACGCCAGCCACGCGCGTCTGGGCGTCGTCGTTCAGGATCTCGGCCAGTCGCTCGCCGACTCGTTCGGTCTTGCGCGGCCCGACGGTGCGCTCATCTCCAGCGTCGAGCCGGATAGCGCGGCCGCGAAGGCCGGATTGAAGCCGGGCGACGTCATCACGCAGGTCGATTCGGACCCGGTGACGCGTGCCGGAGACCTGTCGCAGCACATCGGCATGGGAACGCCGGGCACGCGCATCGATCTGACCGTCTGGCGCGACCACGCGTCGCGCCATGTCGATGCGATATTGGGTTCCTCCGGCAGCGAGGACACGGGTGGCTTGCAGCAGGCCTCCGCAGGCGGCGCGACGCTCGGGCTGGCGTTGCGGCCGCTCACCTCGGACGAGCGCGGCGAGGCGTCCGTCGACCACGGGTTGATGGTGGAACAGGCGGCCGGCGCCGCGGCGCGGGCCGGGATCCAACCTGGCGACGTGCTCGTCGGGATCGACGGCCAGCCGGCGAAGACGGTGCAGCAGGTGCGCGACGAAGTGAAGCACCATGGCAAGGTCGTCGCGCTGCTCATCGAGCGCAACGGCCAGCAGATCTTCGTGCCGGTGAAGCTGGGCTGAACGAGCGGCGCCATCGCGGCGGCAGGGCGCCGCGATGGCGCGATGGCAACCGCCGGTAAACGGATTACCGCGGAATGGACATGCGGAGCAAGGTGAAGGCGCGCGCCGTCTCAGCGCGCGCTCACCTTTCCGTCCTTCAACTGGACGAGCTTCCTTGCGCCGATGCCATTGGCAATCGCCTGGTACGCCGCACTCTGGAAGCGCTTCTGGTCGGTTGCGGCCAGGCCCTTCGTGTAGCCCTTGGCCGACGCCAGCGCGCGCACCAGGTCGGCCTGCGTCATCGGCTTCGTCAGGATCTTCTTCGACAGCGCAAGCGCCTCGCCGCGCTCGAACCAGCTGCGGCGCTTGCCCTTGGGTGCCCCGTCGCCCTTGACCCCCTTGCCGAGCCCCGCGGGCAGCGCGCCGACGCTCGCATGGACCGTGTCGAGCGCGGTGCGAAGGAGCTGCTCATTGATGACGCCGAGCTCCTTCAGGAGCGCCTCGCGCTTGCGGATCAGCGGCGCGATGTTTGCAGAGTTGATGGCCATGAGTGAAAGTCAGGATAGGGACTTAGGGAATGAGATCATACCAAAGTCCTGAACTGTCTTGGCCGGCCTCCGCGCATTCTCATGCCCGGCCGGGCCGAATTGAGAATCTTCCGGTCACGAACGGGGGTTTCGCGGGTCGAGTCACTCGCGGCTGAGCCCGCGGCCGAGTCGGTGATCGGCAGGAATCTCACTACCGAGACTTGGCGCCGCGCGCGGTGCGTCCCGCCCGCTTCCCGGCCGCTTCCGGGCGCAAGGTCCGCCGCCGCCGGATGGAACTTACCGGCGGTCCCATCCGTGGCGCTCATACCCGTGCCCGCAGCCGAGCGGGAGCACGACGCAGCCGCCGAGGACGCCGCACGCAAGCAACAAAGCGATCACAATTCGTTTCATTCCGGCCTCACTCAGACAAGAACGTGATGGTGGATTCCAGGACACCCATCCGATAACGCCGCAGCCGGCGCCGGGAGGACGGCGCGCGCCGCGCGGCGCGCGCCCGTCGCGTGCCTTGTCGCTCGTCGCGCCAAGGTGGCCCGCCGGTATCGGCAGGCGCTCCCATTCCGCCGCGGCGGGCGTGCGCGTACCGCATCCGCGGCCCGATAGAATCCGCGGATGGCGCAGGGATTCGTACATCTCCGACTTCATTCCGAGTTCTCGATCGTCGACGGCGTGGCGCGTATCCAGGACGCGGTCGCCGCCGCGGCGGCCGACGGCCAGGGCGCGCTGGCGCTGACCGACAGTTCCAGCCTCTTTGGCGCGGTGCGCTTCTACAAGGCAGCGCGCGCGGCCGGCGTCAAGCCGATCCTCGGCTGCGACGCCTGGATCACGAATCACGCCGATCGCGAGCGCCCCTATCGCCTGTTGTTGCTCGTGCGCGATCGGGCCGGCTACCTCGGCCTGTGCCGGCTCCTGAGCCGCGCCTGGCTGGAGAACGCGCACCGCGGGCGCGCGGAGTTCGATCCGGCCTGGTTCGAGCAGGGCGGCGGCGATGGCCTGATTGCGCTGTCCGGCGGCACCGACGGCGAAATCGCGGCGCATCTGGCCGCCGGTGCGCTCGAGGCCGCCCAGGCGGCCGCGCGTCGCCTCGCCGGATGCTTCCCGGGCTCGTTCTACATCGAACTGCAGCGCGCCGGGCGGCGCGGCGACGACGCCGCATGCCGGTCGCTGATCAACCTGGCGGGCACGCTGGGCCTGCCGGTCGTCGCGACCCATCCGGTGCAATTCGTCGCGCGCGACGCGTATCGCGCACACGAGGCTCGCGTCTGCATCGCCGAGGGCCACACGCTGGCGGATCCGCGGCGCCCGCGCCGCTTCTCCGAAGAGCAGTATTTTAAGAGTCGGGCGGAGATGGCCGAGCGGTTCGCCGACGTCCCGGTCGCGCTGGACAATGCGGTGCAGATCGCGCGCCGGTGCAACCTGACGCTGGAACTGAACAAGCCGCGGCTGCCCGATTTTCCGACGCCGCAGGGCGTCGGCGTCGACGAGCATTGCCGGGCGCTTTCGTACGCCGGTCTGGATCGCCGGCTTGCCGTGCTGTACCCGCAGCCCGCGGAACGCGACGCACGACGCCCGACCTACACCGAACGCCTGGATCTGGAACTCGGCACCATCGCCAAGATGGGGTTCTCCGGGTATTTCCTGATCGTCGCCGACTTCATCAACTGGGCCAAGGGCCATGGGGTGCCGGTGGGGCCCGGACGCGGGTCCGGAGCCGGTTCGCTGGTCGCCTATAGCCTGGGCATTACCGACCTCGATCCGCTTCGCTACGACCTGCTGTTCGAGCGCTTCCTGAATCCGGAGCGCGTCTCGATGCCGGATTTCGACATCGACTTCTGCCAGGACAATCGCGACCGCGTCATCGACTACGTCAAGGAGAAATACGGCGCCAACGCCGTCGCGCAGATCGCGACCTTCGGCACGCTCGGTGCCAAGGCCGTGGTGCGCGACGTCGGGCGCGTCCTCGATCTTCCGTACAGCAAGTGCGACCAGCTCTCCAAGCTGATTCCGCACAATCCGGCCGACCCGTGGACGCTGGACCGGGCGCTGGCCGACGAACCCGCCTTCGCCGATGCGGTGAACAACGACGAGGAGGCAGGCCAGCTCATCGAGCTCGCGCGCCCGCTCGAGGGGCTGACGCGCAACGTCGGGATGCATGCCGGCGGCGTGCTGATCGCGCCGGGGAAGCTGACCGACTTCTGCCCGCTGTACTGCGCGCCCGGAACCGACGCGGTCGTCAGCCAGTACGACAAGGACGACATCGAGGCGATCGGGCTCGTGAAGTTCGACTTCCTGGGGCTGACGACGCTCACGATCCTCGAACTCGCGCTGCAATACGTGCGCCAGCTCGATCCGTCCAGCACGCTCGCGCTCGATGCCATCCCGCTCGACGACCAGGCCGTCTTCAAGATCTTCCAGGGCGGCAACACGACGGCGATATTCCAGTTCGAATCGCGCGGGATGCGCGACCTGCTCAAGCGCGCGCGCCCGGACCGCCTCGACGACCTGATCGCGCTGAATGCGCTTTACCGGCCGGGTCCGATGGACCTGATTCCGGACTTCTGCGACCGCAAGCACGGCCGCCAGCGCGTCGAGTACCTCGATCCGCGACTGGAGCCCATCCTCGGTTCGACCTACGGGATCATGGTCTACCAGGAGCAGGTCATGCGCATCGCGCAGGCGATCGGCGGCTATTCGCTCGGCGGCGCCGACCTGCTGCGGCGCGCGATGGGGAAGAAGAAGCCCGAGGAGATGGCGAAGCACCGCGGCATCTTCGTCGAAGGTGCCGGGAAGAACGGCGTGGCGGCCAACGTCGCCGCCGAGCTTTTCGACCTGATGGAAAAGTTCGCCGGCTATGGATTCAACAAGTCGCACTCGGCCGCGTACGCGCTCGTCGCGTACCAGACCGCCTACCTGAAGGTCCACCATCCGGCGGCGTTCGCGGCGGCGAACCTTTCCGCGGTCATGGGCGACACCGACAAGGTGCAGGAATTCGTCGCCGACGCGAAGGCGAACGGGCTGCGCGTCGAGGCGCCCGACATCAATCACGGGCAGTACCGCTTCGTCCCCGTCGACGCGCAAGCGATCCGCTACGGGCTGGGGGCGATCAAGGGCACGGGCCAGGGCGCGATCGAGGCGATCGCGGCCGAGCGCGAACGCGGCGGCCCGTTCGGCGACCTCTTCGACTTCTGCCGCCGCGTCGATCGACGGCAGGTCAATCGGCGCGTGGTCGAGGCGCTCGTGCGCGCCGGCTGCTTCGACGGGCTCGACGCGAACCGGGCGCGACTGTTCGCGTCGGTCGGGCGCGCTCTGGAACATGCGGAGCGCGAGGCGGCCGCCGAGGGCCAGGGCAGCCTATTCGGCGCAGCGGGCCCGGCGGCGATGGAATCCATCGACTACGTGTCGACGGCGGCATGGAGCGAACGCGAGCGCCTCGCGAACGAGAAGGTCGCACTCGGCTACTACTTCAGCGGCCACCTCTTCGCCGAGTACGAGGTCGAGGCGCGGCGGCTCGCGCCGCTGCGGCTGGCCGACCTGCGGCAGGCGCGCGAGGCGGTCCGGCTCGCCGGCGTCATCGTCGGCGCGCGGATGCAGAACACCCGCCGCGGACGCATGTGTGCGCTGGTGCTCGACGATGGCAGCGCGCAGCTGGAGGTCGCCGTCTTCGGCGAACTGCTCGACCAGCGTCGCGCGATGCTGAAGGAGGATGCGCTGGTGTTCGTCGTCGGCCGCGCTCGATTCGACGAGTTCGCGCAGCGGCTGTCGGTGACCGCGGAACAGATCATGGACCTCGCCGAGGCGCGGATCCGGGCCCAGGGCGCGTTGCGCATCGAGGTCGACGGGACGGGCGAAGCCGTCCCGGCCATCAAGAGCCTCCAGGCGCTCCTGATGGCGTATCGCGTCGTGCCGGCCGAAAGCGACCCGGAAGCGGCGGCCGACGGCGGCTGCCGCGTCGTCGTCGCCTACCGCAATCTCGCCGGCAGCGCGAAGATCGCGCTGCCCGACGCCTGGCGCGTCAATCCGGAGGATCGCCTCCTCGACGAGCTGCGCGTGCAGCCGCGCGTCGCCGCCGTCGCGATCGAGTACTCGTAGCCGCGGGTGCACCGCTCCAGGGAGTCCGGCGTCGAGGGCCGGCGGCGCGTCACGTCGACGATCGGCCTTCGAGGCCCAGCCGCGACAGCAGCGGCTGCCAGCGTTCCTCCGCGTCGAGTTCCGCGGCGGCCGCGAGCGCGCGCCGCGCGTACGTCGCATAGTCGCGCCGCACCCGCTCGAGCGCCGCGAGCAGCTCGTCCGGATCGTTGGACGCGGCCACTTCGCCGCAACCGAAGCGGCGCGCGATATCCGCCATCCACGTGCCGTCGACGGTCACGATCGGCGAGCCGGCGTTGAGTGCATCGAGCGTGATGGCGCTGATCTTGTCGGCGTACTCGTCCGGTTCGTAAGGTTGCAGGCAGATGCCGCCGCGCAGCAGGTCGGCGAAACCCGGCGCGTCGAGCGTCTGCGGCAGGGTCGCGACCAGCGGCGAATGCACGTGCGCGAGTCGCCGCAGCGCGCTGCGCGTCACCGGGTCGTGCCGCGCGTAGTGGTCGCCGGACACCTGCAGCGCGATCGGCATCTGCAGCTGCCGACGGAGGATCGCCTCGACGAGGGCCACCGCGTGATGAAAACCCTTGTCCGCCCGCGCCGCGCCGGCGACGACGACGCGACGGAACGGCTCCGCCGCGGCGCCTCCGGTGGCCGCGGCGGGCGGGCGCGGCGGCATCGGCAGCATGACGCCGGTCGCCTCGAATCCGAGATCCCGCAGCCGCGCCTCGATCGCGCGGGTCGTCCCGATCGTCACGAGATTCGGCTGGCGTCGCGCGATCCGGCGCAGCGCGCGCGCCTTCGTCGGACTCAGCGCCAGACGATGAAAATAGAGGAAGACCCGGTTCGGCCCGACGGGCCCCGCAGCGGCGCGTGCGATCGCTTCGAGGTCGAAGCGCCCGGCGGTCGGCACGAGGATCGGGCCGCCCGCGCGCAGCAGGCGCCGGTAGAGGAAATAGGCCTGCAGCTTGCGCCAACGGCGCGAGAAATGGCCCACCAGTTCGACGCTGCCGAGGTCCGCGAACAGGCGCTGCGATCCTTTGCCCGCCCACACCGTGATGGCCAGCGCGGGCGCGGCCGCATGCAGGCTGCGGAGCAGCAGGCCGCAGTGGCCGGCCTCGCTGGCCAGCGTCGGCTCGACGACATCGAGGCGGCCGTCGGCCTGGCGCGTTGCCGGGGCGCTCATGCCGTCACTCGCGGAAACTGCGGGGGAGTTCCGGCTCGCGCACGAGGCCCTGCTGCTTCTCGTAGTGCTTCGCGTAGCGGTAGAACGTGCCTTCGAAATTGGCGAATGCGATGACGAAACCGGCCCAGCCGTCGAGGAAGCCGAGCTTCACGACGTAGTGACGAAGAAATGCCGCCATCCCGTGCAGCAGCGCGCCCGCCATCGCCGGCGCGACGCGTTGCTGCTCCAGGCGCTCGACCCCGAGCGTCGAATAGCGCTGCATCTTGTGCAGGACCTGCGCGAGGTCGCGGAACGGCACCTGCGCGATCGCCTCCTGCAGGCGTCCGAGCGAGCCTTCGAGGACATACGTCTCGTGGACGGCGTCCTCGGTGTAGCGCAGCCGGCCGCGCCGGAACAACTGCGGCTGGCGATAGTCCGGGTAGTAGCCGGAATGACGGATCCAGCGACCGAAGACGTAGTTGCGCCGCGGAACGAGATAGGCGTCGTGCGCCGGGGAATCGCGGATCGTGCGGCGGATCTCCTCGGCCGCTGCGGCGGTGCAACGTTCGTCCGCGTCGAGGCTGAAGATCCAGTCACCGTCGAGTTGCGCCAGCACCTGGTTGCGCAGTCTCCCGAATCCGTCGAACGGCACCTGGATCACCCGCGCGCCGAGGCCGCGGGCGATCGCGGCCGTGGCGTCGGTGCTGTGGGAGTCGGCAACGACGATCTCGTCGGCCCAGGCGAGGCTGCGCACCGCGGCCTCGATCTTGTCGGCTTCGTTGTACGTGATCACGTAGGCCGAGATTCTCGGACCTGCGTCGGATGGGCGTGCCGGCGGCGTGCGCTGCGGTGGCTGGCTGTCGTCGATCGGCATGTTCCGGGTCGTCTGTGGTGGTCATGGCGCCGGCGCCATCGCCAAAGGCTGCGAAAGGTTGCGACCGGCGGTGACGGGCGGCGAGGCCGCGTATTATCGCGTGCCGCGGCAGCCCCGGCCGCCGGGCCGGAACCGATGCGCACGACGATCCCGATCCCGATCCTGATGTATCACCAGGTCGATGCCGCACCGCCGCGCGGCACGCCGGCGCGAGGCATGGTCGTCTCGCCGGGTTCGTTCGCTCGCCAGATGCGGATGCTGGCCGTGCTCGGGTGGCGCGGCGTCGCCATGCGCGACGTCGTCGCGCAGCTCGATGCCCCCGACGGCGAACGCATCGTCGGCATCACGTTCGACGACGGCTACCTCAACAATCTCGAGCATGCCGTTCCGATCCTGCAGCGCCATGGATTCAGCGCGACCTGCTATGCGGTGTCGTCGCTGATCGGCGACTTCAATCGCTGGGACGACGGCAAGGGGATCGCCCGCAAGCCGCTCATGAATGCGGACCACTGGCGCCGCTGGGTCGACGCCGGCATGGAAATCGGAGCGCACGGGCGCCGCCACCTGGACCTGACGACGCTCGACGACGAGGCGGCACGCGACGAGATCGCCGGCTCGCGCGACGCGCTCGAAGCACTCTTCGCGGTGCCGGTGCGCCACTTCTGCTATCCGTACGGCCGCTTCGAGGCGCGGCATCGCGCCATCGTGGCCGAGGCCGGCTTCGCGTCGGCCACGACGGTTCGACGCGGGCGCGCGACGCGCGCCTCGGATCGTCTCGAGCTGCCGCGCGTCCTCGTCGCGCAGTCGACCCACCTCGGGCACTTCCTGCTCAAGGTGGCGACCGGCTACGAGGACCGGCGCGGATGACGGCGCCGCGCGACAACGCGCCTTCGCACGCCGCGGGCCCGGCACACCGTCGGCTGCGCATCGCCGTGCTGATCCGCCGCTTCGATGCGAGCGGCGGCGGTGCCGAGCGCTATGCGACCGCGCTCGTGGCGCACTTGGCGACGCGCCACGAGTTCCATGTTTTCGCGCAGCGCTTTGGCGCCGGCGTGTCGACCGATCTGCCGGCGTCCGTGGTTCTTCACCGCGTGCCCTTCGATGGCCTGCGGCCGCGCTGGATCAACCAGCTGTGGTTCGGCGTCTGGACCTGGTGGTCGACGCGGCGCGGGTTCGACCTGGTGCATGCGCACGAGAACACCTGGCACGGCCAGGTCCAGACGGTGCACGTCCGCACCGTCTGGGTGGGCCTGTTCGCCGGGCGCGCCCGATTGCAGAGGCTGCATCGTTGGCTCAATGTCGTCACCGGGCCGCGCCTGTGGTTCTATCTGGCGCTGGAGTCCGCGCGCCTGCGGCCGGCGGCGGATCGGCTCGTGATCGCCGTGTCGCAGCCGTTGCGCGCCGAGCTGGAGGACAACTTCCCGCGGCTGCGCGGACGCGTCGAAATGCTCGCCCCGGGCGTGGACGCCGCGCGCCTGCGGCCGTCGGGCGACCCGGCGCAGCGTCGCCACGAGCGCCGGCAGGCGCGGTCGCGCTGGCCGCTCGCCGAGGACGGAACGACGCTGCTTTTCGTCGCCAACGATTTCGAGAAGAAAGGGCTGGCCGCGCTGTTTTCGGCGATGGCCCGGATGCGGCCGGGCGTCGAGCTGCTCGTCGTCGGCGGCGGCGACGCGGACGTCGCCGCATGGACGCGGCGCGCGGAGGCGCTCGGCGCGGCCGGGCGCGTCGTCTTCGCCGGGACGCTCGCGGATCCGGATGCCGCCTATCGGGCGGCCGACATCCTGGTGCATCCGACCTACGAGGATACGTTCGGGATGGTCGTCCTCGAAGCCATGGCCCACGGGCTGCCCGTCGTCGTCTCCGGCGCGGACCATTGCGGAATCGTCGCCGACCTGGTCGACGGCGTCGATGCGCTCGTGTTGCCGCGACCGGGCGATCCGGATGCCATCGACGCGGCGGTAGGGCGGCTGCTGGTCGATCCCGCCTTGCGCGCGCGCCTGGCTGCAGCCGGGCTCGCGCTGGCGCGGCAGCGCGACTGGGATCGCGTCGCGCAACGGCAGGACGAGCTGTACCGGCAACTGGCGCGCTGAGCGCGCCGTCCCGCGGCCGGCGGGCGTTGCGGGGCGGCGTGCCCGCTCTGCTATCGTGCGCCGGGTACGAACCCCCCCGGCCGAGCGACGCTCCCGCCGCCGATACATGGCGTCCACGCCTCCCCCGAACCCCGACCTGCTCGAGCACCTTCCGGCGCTGTCCGCGCCCGCAACAAGCGCCTCGTGGCCGGTTTTGTCCCGCCTGTTGCGCTACGTGCGGCCGTATCGTCGCGCCTTCCCGGTCGCGATCGCGGGCATGGCGCTGACCGCGGCCACGGAGCCGGCATTTCCTGCGCTGCTCAAGTGGCTCCTGGAACTTCAGGCGGCCGGCGCGCGGCTCGCCGACCCGCGGCTCGTCTGGGCGATTCCGGTCGGACTCGTCGTCATTTCGGTCCTGCGGTCGGTGCTGATCTACATGACCGGCTACGTGATGGCCTGGATCACGAGCCATGTCGTGAGCGACCTCCGCGGCGCGATGTTCGCGAAACTGCTGTCGCTGCCGGCGCGGTTCTACGACAACCAGTCGAGCGGCGCGTTGATCTCGAAGGTCGTCTTCGACGTCAACAACGTCACCGAGGCGTCGTCCTCGGCGCTGATCGCGGTCGTGCGCGATTCGCTGACGGTGATCGGCCTCCTCGGCTACCTCGTCTACCTGGACTGGCGCCTGACGCTGATCGTGCTGTGCGTCGGCCCGGTCGTCGTCGGCGTCGTGCGCCTGTTCAACCGCCGCCTGCGGGCCGCGAACCGCAGCGGGTACCGCTCGATGGGCATGATCACGCATATCCTCGAGGAGGCGACCGGAGCCCACAAGGTCGTGAAGATCTTCGGCGGACAGCTCTACGAGGCGCGCCGCTTCGGCGAGGTCCGCGACCGCTTCCGGCGCGCGCAGATGCGGGAGGCCGTTCCGGCCTCGGCCACGGTGCCCATCACGCAGATCGCGGTGATGATCGCGGTGGCCGTGATCATGTATCTCGCGCTGTCGCACGCGACCGCCGGCGAGGCGTCGACCGTCGGCGGCTTCGTCGCCTTCCTGGTGGCGCTCGGGATGCTGGTGGCGCCGGTCAAGCGGCTGACCGAAGTCAACAACGCGATCCAGCGCGGCCTGACCGCGGCGGGCAGCGTCTTCGCGCTGCTCGACGAACCCGGCGAGGACGACCGCGGCCAGCGCCGGCTTGGACGCGCGCGCGGCGAGGTGCGCTTCGAGCACGTGACGTTCCGCTATCCCGGTGCGGCGCGCACGTCGCTCGACGACGTCGACGTCGCGGTGCATCCGGGGGAGATCGTCGCGCTCGTCGGCGCGTCCGGCAGCGGAAAGACGACGTTCGTCTCGCTGCTGCCGCGCTTCTACGCCCCGTCCGCAGGCCGGATCCTCATCGACGGCGTCGACATCCAGCAGCTGGCGCTCGCGAGCCTGCGCGAGAACATCGCGCTGGTGAGCCAGGACGTCGTGCTCTTCAACGACAGCGTCGCGGCGAACATCGCGTACGGCCTGGCGGCCGACCGCAGCGAGGCGGACGTCATCGCCGCCGCGCGCGCCGCGCACGCGTGGGAGTTCATCGAGCAGATGCCCGATGGCCTGCGCACGATCGTCGGCGAGAACGGCGTCAAGCTTTCCGGCGGCCAGCGGCAGCGCCTTGCCATCGCGCGGGCCCTGCTCAAGGACGCGCCAATCCTGATCCTGGACGAAGCCACGTCGGCGCTCGACACCGAGTCCGAGCGCCACGTCCAGGCGGCGCTGGCGGTGCTGATGCGCGGGCGCACGACGTTCGTCATCGCGCACCGGCTCTCGACGATCGAGGGCGCGAGCCGCATCCTGGTCGTCGATCGCGGCCGCATCGTCGAGCAGGGCCGGCATGACGAGTTGCTGGCGCGCGGCGGCCAGTACGCCCACCTCCACAGCCTGCAGTTCCGGTCGGGCGACGGCGAGCCGGGAGACAGCGAATCAGGCGACGGCAAGTTCGCCGACGGCACGCCGGGCGACGCGATCGCGGGCGCGTCGGTGATCGAAGCGGAGCGCGTCCATGGGCGTTGAGGCGCCGCTGCGAGCCGCGGCCGGCGACGGCGACACGCCCGCCGGCGGCGCGCGGCGAAACGCCCTCGAGAACGCGGCGCGCTGGCTCGCCGTCGCGTCCTGCGCGGCGCTGCCGCTGCCGATCGCGACGCTGTCGATCTGCACCGGCCTTTTTGCCGTCGCGTGGCTGCTGTCGGGGCTGCAGGCCGGCAACTTCGCGATGCGCTGGCGGCGGATTCGCACGCATCCGGTCGCGCGCGCCGCGCTGGCGCTGTTCGCCTGGATCGCCGTCGCGATGCTGTGGTCGCCGGCGCCCTGGCGCGCCTCGGTCGATGCCTGGTGGCATTACCGCGGGCTGCTGCTGCTCGCGGTGGCATTGAGCATCGTCGAGGAGCCGGCCTGGCGCTGGCGGGCGATCGTCGCGTTCCTCGGTGGATTCGCGCTGGCGCTGGCGGTTTCCTACCTGCGACGGCTCGGCGTGCTGCCGCTCTACGACCACGGCGGGCGCTATTCCGGCTTCTGCGGGCACGCCGGATTCAGCCTGATGCTGGCGCTCGTCGCCTACACGATGCTATGGCTGTGGCGCGTGCGGCCGCGGCAGCGGGCGATCTGGGTCGTCTACGGCATCGCGGCGCTGTTCAATCTCTACTTCATCAACGACGGGCGGACCGGCCAGGTGGCTTTCCTCGCGCTGCTGCCGCTCGCGGCCGTGCACCTCTTCAGCATGCGCGGCCTCGCGTTCGGCGCGATCGCCGCCGTGGTGCTGGCCGTCGGCGTCTACGAGACGGCGCCGCGCTTCCGGCAGCGGATGGACCAGAGCGCGAGCGACATACGCGGCTTCGAGGAGCGGGGCGACCCGCTGACCGTCGAGGGTCAGCGCCTGTCGTTCATCCGCAACACGAGGACGCTGATCCTCTCGCATCCCTGGTTGGGGGGCGGCACCGGAAGCTTCATCTACGAATATGCCCGCCTCGGACCGCGGCTCGATCCGCCGAATTCGCTGGTCACCCACAATCCGCACAACGACTACCTGATGATCTGGAGCCAGCAGGGGCTGCCGGGCTTGGCGCTGCTGTTCTGGCTCTGGGCCAGCCAATGGCGCTACGCGAGTCGCAAGCCGGAGGCGCCGCGCTACCTGACCTACGGCCTGATGCTGCTCATCGCGATCGGCGGCCTCGTCAACTCGTTCCTGCTCGACACGCTGGAGAGCCACATCTACGCGCTGCTGACGGTCGCGTTCGGCGACGCCTGGCCGCGGTCCGACTCCAGCGCATAGAGCACGGCGCGTTCGACGACGCGCGCGTCCGGCCAGCCATCGCTGTCCCCGACGCGGGTCACGTTCGGTCCCCAGGGTTGCGTGACGTCGGGCTGCGTCACGCCGAAGATGCTGACGAGCGGGACGCCGACGGCCGCGGCGAGGTGCCCCGGTCCGCTGTCGTTGGCGACGACGAGGCGGCTTGCCGCGAGAAGGGCGGCGAAGGTCGCGACATCGGTGGTCGGCAGGATCGTTGCGCCCGGCAGCAGGCGTGCGACCGCATCGTGCTCGCCCGGGCCCGGACAGCCGACGACGCGGTGACCGCGCCGCGCCAGCGTCTCGCACAGCGCCGTGAAGCCGGCCCAGGCCTTGACGCGGCCGCGGTGCAGGCCGACGGCGACCGGGCACAGGACGCAGAATGCCCCGTCGACGCCCGCGGCGCGCAGGGTGTGGCGCGCGCGCTCGCGAGGCGCGTCGGCCAGCGGGAGGTCCAGCGCCGCGGGGATTGCCGGCATCAGGTCCGGCAAGTCCGCCGGCGCGCCGCCGCGAATCGCGGCGGCGGCGAGGCGCGCGTAGTAGACGACCATGTGCGGCGGCGGACCGGCGGGAACGTCCAACGCGTGGCGCAGCAGCACGCGCCGGCCGTCGGTCGCATAGCCGGTGCTGCGCAGGCCCGCGAGACGGAATTCGAGCGCCGTGGAGAACGAGTTCGTGAGCAGCAGGCCGTCGCCGCCGCCGCCGCGTTGTCGCAGCAGCGCGAGGCGAGGCAGCCGCTGCGCCGGCAGCGGCAGCACCTCCCAGCCGCAGCCGGCGAACAGCTCGCCGGCCCACGGCTTGCCGGCGAGCACCGGCCGGCGGCCGGCGCGTTGCAGCAGGCGCAGGGCCGGCAGCGCCATGCAGGCGTCGCCGAGGTGGTTCGGCAGGCGCACCACGATGCGCGCGGCCTCGAGCATTCCGTTTCCCGTGTTCCCTCAGGTGAGGACGATGTCGTACTGCTCCTGCGTGTAGACGGATTCGACCTGCATCGAGACCGGCTTGCCGATGAAGTCCGACAGCATCGCGAGCGCCTGCGACTCCTCTTCCAGGAACATGTCGATCACCGACTGCGAGGCGAGCAGCCGGAACTCCTTCGCGTTGCCGAACTGGCGCGCCTCGCGCAGGATTTCGCGCAGGATCGCGTAGCAGACGGTGCGCGCGGTCTTGATCGTCCCGCGGCCGCCGCAGACGGCGCACGGTTCGCACAGGATGTGGGCGAGCGATTCGCGCGTGCGCTTGCGCGTCACCTCGACCAGGCCGAGCTGCGTGAAGCCGCTGATCGTCACGCGCGTGCGATCGCGGGCCAGCGCCTTGCGCAACTCGCCCAGCACGGCGTCGCGATGCGCGGCCGACGCCATGTCGATGAAGTCCACGACGATGATTCCGCCGAGGTTGCGCAGCCGCAACTGGCGCGCGATCGCCTGCGCCGCTTCCAGGTTCGTCTTGAAGACCGTGTCGTCGAAATTGCGGTTGCCGACGAACCCGCCCGTGTTGACGTCGATCGTCGTCATCGCCTCGGTCTGGTCGATGATGAGGTAGCCGCCGCTTTTCAGGTCGACGCGGCGTGCCAGCGCGCGCTCGATCTCCTCGTCGATCTGGTAGAGGTCGAACAATGGGCGTTCGCCGCCGTAGTGCTGCAGCCGCGCGACAACCTGCGGCACGTACTGGTTCGCGAACGCCTGCAGCATCACGAAGTTCTCGCGCGAGTCGACCTGGATCGCGTCGGTCTGGTCGGTCACGACGTCGCGCAGCACGCGCTGCCCGAGCGACAGTTCCTGGTACAGCAGCGCCGGCGCCGGCACCTGGCGGCTCGCCGCCAGGATCTGGGCCCAGCGCTTGTGCAGGTACTCGACGTCGCTGCGCAGGTCGTCCTCGGTCGCGTCCTCGGCGCTGGTGCGCACGATGTAGCCGCCGCCCATGCCCGGCGCGAGCAGGCGTGCGATCGTCTCGCGCAGGTGGGCGCGTTCCGCCTCGTCCTCGATCCGTTGCGACACGCCGATGTGCGGATCCTGCGGCAGGTGGACGAGCATCCGGCCGGCGAGGCTGACCTGCGTCGATAGTCGTGCGCCCTTCGTGCCGATCGGGTCCTTGATGACCTGGACGAGCACCGAGTCGCCCTCGTGCAGCAGGCGCTCGATCGGCGGCGGCTTCTCGGCGCCGTGCTGCCGCGACTCCCAGATGTCGGCGACGTGCAGGAATCCGGCGCGTTCCAGCCCGATGTCGATGAACGCCGACTGCATCCCCGGCAGGACCCGCGCGACGCGGGCGAGGTAGATGTTGCCGACGAGCCCGCGCGTGGCGCTGCGCTCGATGTGCAGTTCCTGCACGACGCCCGCGAGCAGCACGGCGACGCGCGTCTCCTGCGGCGTGATGTTGATGAGGATGTCTTCCATGGTCCCGCCGCTGTTCAGTCCAACCCGATCCCGGCGGCCGCCAGGAGCCGCGCGGCCGTCTCGAGCGGCAACCCCATGATGCCCGAGTAGCTGCCTTCGATGCGCGCCGCGAAGGCGGCGGCGCGTCCCTGGATCGCATAGCCTCCGGCCTTGTCGTAGGGTTCCGCGCTGGCCGCGTAGCGCCGGATCTCGTCGGCCGACAGCGCGCGGAAGTGGACCGCGGAGATGGAGGTTTCCGCCAGGAACCGCTCGAACGCGCCGCCGGCGTGCAGGGCCAGCACGACGGCCGTCCTCACCTCGTGGGCCCGCCCGGAGAGGCGGGCGAGGAACGCGGCCGCCTCGTCGGCGTCGCGCGGCTTGCCGAGCACGTCGCCCTCGACGATCACGACGGTGTCGGCGGCGAGCACCGGCAGCCCGGGCAGGTCGCGGGCCCGCGCGAGCGCCAGCCCGCGGCGCGCCTTCTCCGCGGCGACGCGCTCGACATAGGTTGCGGCGGGTTCGCCGAGGTGCTGCGACTCGTCGCTGCCGGCGCCGACGTCGAGGACGTCGAAGCGCGCGCCGATCTGCAGCAGCAGTTCGCGCCGGCGCGGGCTCGCCGATGCGAGGTAGAAGTCGGCCGCGCCCTGGCGCGCGTGGATCATCGGCGGCGATCCGTCAGGCGCGGTGGTACGGGTGGCCGGCACCGATCGACCAGGCGCGGTAGAGCTGCTCGACCAGCATGAGGCGCGCCAGGGCGTGCGGCAGCGTCATGCGCGACAGCGAGACGACGGCGCGTGCGCCGCGGACGAGATCCTCGTCGAGGCCGTCGGCGCCGCCGATGACGAATCCCAGCAGCCGGCCCGGGGCGGCCCAGCGCGCGCAGTTCGCCGCGAAGTCCGTCGTGGCGAATTCGCGTCCGCGCTCGTCAAGCACGACCATCGGCGCGCCCGTCGGCAACGCGGCACGAAGGCGCTCCGCCTCCGTCGCGCGCAGGCGCTCGATGCTCGCGGACCCGCGCGCGACCGCCTTCACGGCGCGGACCGTGACGCTGTAGTCGGCCGGGAAGCGCTGCAGCAGTTCGTCGATCGCCGCCTCCGCCCATGGCGGCAGCCGCGTGCCGACGGCAGCGATCGTGACGCGCACCGCGCTGCCTTTCGCGCCGGGGACGCGACGGGCGTCAGCCGGAGCGGGCCGAGCCGCGGACCGTGCGCGCGGCCGCGGTCGATCGCGTCCGCGACGGTTTCGCCAGGCCGGGCAAGGTGCGTGGCGCCGTGTCGCCGTCGGCGGCGGCGCTCCGGGCCGCCGCCTTCGTGGCCGCGGAGGGGCGCAGCCGCACCGGCTTGCCGCCCCAGATCTCCTCGAGCGCGAAGTGCGCGCGCACCGGCGGCAGCATGATGTGGACGACGACGTCGCCGGTATCGACGAGAACCCATTCGCCGCTATCGGTGCCCTCGACGCTGATGATCTGGCCGCCGGCGGCCTTGACCTTCTCGGCGACGTTGGAGGCGAGCGCGCGGGTCTGCCGGTTCGAGGAGCCGCTGGCGAGCACGACGCGGTCGAAGAGGTCCGACAGGCCGATCGTGTCGTAGATCCGGATGTCCTGCGCCTTGACGTCTTCCAGCGCGTCGACGATCGTGCGCTGGAGCTTTCGGATGTCCATGTCGTGTCGGTTGAGGCAGCGCCTGCCCGCGGTTCAGCCTGGAGATGCCGGGGCCGGATCGGTGCCGTAGAGTCGGTGAAGCCGAATATAGTCCAGGACCGCGGCCGGCAGGAGCCGAGCGAGCCGGTCGAGCTCCTGCGGAGTCGCCGCGGCGCGCACGAGGTGGCGGATTTCGGTGGCCGAACAATCGATCGGCGCCATCGGGATCCGGAAGATCGAGCCCCCCGCGGCGCGCGGTGCGCTGCCGGGCGGGGCACGGTGCGCCCGCAGCCAATCGGCAAGCTCGCCGTGGCCGGCGTCCGCCATGGCCGCGTCGCCGGGGCGCGCGGCGACGCCAAGGTGCGTCAGCTCGATGATCGCCCGCCATTCGCGCCAGCTGTCGAAGCGCTGCAACTGGTCATCGCCGAGCAGAAGGACGAGCGCGACGTCCGCGCCGAGCTCGGCGCGCAGTTCGCGCAGCGTGTCGATCGTGTACGTCGGCCCCGGGCGGTCGATTTCGCGTCGATCGATGGACATCCGGCTCTCGCCGTGCAGGGCCAGTTCGACCATGTCGGCTCGAGCCGCGGCCGGGCTCACGTCCGGCTTCTGCCACGGCTGGCCTGCGGGCAGGAAGCGGACCTGCGCCAGCCCGAGGTGGGCGATCGCGGTTCGCGCGAGCTGCAGGTGCGCGACGTGGATCGGATCGAAAGTCCCGCCGAGCAGCCCGATGGGACCGGTCGTTGCGCCCTCGAGCGCGCCGTTGGACGTCACGTCCGGCAGATTCTTCGGTGGCGGGGCCGGGGACGGCCTCAGACCCAGTCGCGCGGTGGCAGGAACTCGGCGTAGAGCGCCGCTTCCGGCGTGCCCGCCTCCGGCTTCCAGTCGTAGCGCCACGCGGCCGAGGGCGGCATCGACAGCAGGATGGACTCGGTTCGTCCGCCGGACTGCAGGCCGAAATGCGTTCCGCGGTCGAGCACGAGGTTGAATTCGACGTAGCGCCCGCGCCGGTAGGCCTGGAACCCGCGCTCGCGATCGCCGTAGGCGAGCTCGCGCCGGCGCTCGACGATCGGCACGTAGGCCGCAAGGAAGGCATCGCCCACCGCGCGGACCATCGCGAAGCTGCGCTCGAACCCGAGCTCGTTGAAATCGTCGAAGAAGATCCCCCCGATGCCGCGCGCCTCGCCGCGATGCGGCAGGAAAAAGTAGCGGTCGCACCACGCCTTGAAGCGTCCGTGCAGGTCGCTGCCGAACGATTGGACGGCATCGCGGCAGGTCGCGTGAAAATGCCGGGCGTCGTCGACGAACGGGTAATAGGGCGTCAGGTCCATGCCGCCGCCGAACCACCAGACGTCCGCTGCGTGCGTCGCCCGCGCGACGAGGAAGCGGACGTTCATGTGCACCGTGGGCACGTAGGGATTGCGCGGATGCAGCACGAGCGACACGCCCATCGCCTCGAATCCGCGACCGACGAGTTCCGGCCGGTTGGCTGCCGCCGACGGCGGCAGCTTGCGGCCGCGGACGTCCGAGAAGCCGACGCCCCCGCGCTCCAGCAGGCCGCCGTTTTCGACGATCCGCGTGATGCCGCGTCCCTGCAGCTCGGAGGCCTGCGGCTTTTCCCATGCGTCCTCGCCCCACGGCTTGGCGTCGAAGGCCTCGAAGCGCTCGACGATCCGCCGTTGCAGGTCGACGAGGTACGTGCGCACGGCACCGGCATCGACTTCGGTCATCGCTCAGGCCTCCCCGGTCTTTTCGGTCGCGGCCGCGCGCGCCGCCGTGCGGCGGCCGACGGCGCGATGGCCGATGTCGGAACGGAACTGCATGCCGCTCAGGTGGATTCGGCCGATGGCGTCGTAAGCGCGCCGCTGCGCGGCGCTCACCGAGTCCCCGAGCGCCGTCGCGCACAGCACGCGGCCGCCGCTGCTCACCGGCTGGTCACCCCGCAGCGTCGTGCCGGCGTGGAAAACCACGCAGTCCTCGGCGTCCGGCGGCACGTCGGCGATCGGATCGCCGCTTCGTGGCGAGTCGGGGTAGCCGTGGGCCGCGACGACGACGCCGAGCGCGGTCCGCCGGTCCCAGGTCGCCTCGATCGCGTCCAGGCGCCCGTCGATGGCATGTTCGACCAGGTCCACGAGGTCGGTGCGCAGGCGCATCAGGATCGGCTGCGCTTCCGGGTCGCCGAGCCGGCAATTGAATTCGAGCACGCGCGCCTGTCCCTTGCCGTCGATCATCAGCCCGGCATACAGGAAGCCGCTGTAGGGCGTGCCCTCGGCCGCCATGCCCTGGACGGTCGGGAGGATCACTTCACGCAGCACGCGTGCGTGGATCGTCGGCGTCACGACCGGCGCCGGCGAGTAGGCTCCCATCCCGCCCGTGTTCGGCCCGCGATCGCCGTCGAGCAGCCGCTTGTGGTCCTGGCTGGATGCGAGCGGCAGCACGTGGCGGCCGTCGCACATCACGATGAAGCTCGCCTCTTCGCCGTCGAGGAAGTCCTCGATCACCAGGCGTGCCTCGCCACCGACCGGCGTACCGGACCCGAGCAGAGCGTCGATGGCCGCGTGCGCCTGCGCGACGGTTTCGGCGACGACGACGCCCTTGCCGGCGGCAAGGCCGTCGGCCTTGATCACGATCGGCGCGCCGCGCGATTCGACGTACGCGCGGGCCGACGCGGCATCGGTGAACGTCGCGTAGCCCGCCGTCGGGATCGCGTGGCGCGTCATGAACGCCTTGGCGAAATCCTTCGAGCTTTCGAGCTGCGCCGCGGCGCGCGTCGGGCCGAAGATGCGCTGGCCGCGCGAGCGGAACTCGTCGACGATACCGGCCGCCAGCGGCGCCTCCGGCCCGACGACGGTGAACGAGATGCCTTCGGACGCCGCGAGGTCGGCGAGCTGGCGCGGGTCGGCGTACGCGACGTTGCGCATGCGCTTGTCGCGTGCGGTGCCGCCATTGCCCGGCGCGACGAGCACCGTCTGCACGCGCGGGGATTGCGCGAATTTCCACGCCAGCGCGTGCTCGCGCCCGCCGGAGCCGACGACAAGGACGCGCAGCTGCTCGCGTCCCGATGTCGCGCGTACGCGCTGCGCGGCCGGCCGCGGCGACGATGACGTCGCGCCCGGCTGTCCCGGCGCCCTGGGGCTCATGCGGCGGTGCCCATCAATCGGCGAAGGTCGCGGAGGTGTAGACGTGCTGGACGTCGTCCAGGTCCTCGAGTGCCTCCAGCAGGCGCTGCATCCGGGCCGCCTCGTCGCCACCGAGCGCCGTCTCGTTCAACGGCTTCATGGTCACCTCGGCGACCTCGGCCTTCAGGCCGGCGCGTTCAAGCGCCTCCTTCACCGTCGCCAGTTGGCCCGCCTCGCACAGGACCTCGACCGAGCCGTCGTCGTTGGAGAAGACGTCGTCGGCACCGGCATCCAGCGCCGCCTCCAGGACCTTTTCTTCCGATGTGCCCGGTGCGAACAGCAGCTGGCCGCAATGGCGGAACTGGAACGCGACCGAACCGTCGGTACCGAGGTTGCCGCCGTTCTTCGAGAACGCATGCCGCACTTCGGCGACCGTGCGCGTCCGGTTGTCGGTCAGGCAGTCGACGATCACTGCGGCGCCGGCGACGCCGTAGCCTTCGTAGCGGACTTCCTCGTAGTTGACGCCCTCGAGCTTGCCGCTGCCGCGCTGCACCGCCTTGTTGATGGTGTCCTTCGGGACGTTGCCGGCCGAGGCCTTCTCGAGCGCGAGGCGAAGCCGCGCGTTCATCGCCGGGTCCGCGCCGCCGTCGCGCGCCGCGACCGTCACCTCGCGAATGATCTTCGTCCATAGCTGGCCGCGCTTCGCATCCTGGCGGTTCTTGCGGTGCTGGATGTTGGCCCACTTGGAATGACCCGCCATGGCGCGACCTCGATGACCTTGAGCAAGATGATCGTCCTGCGGACGACGGATCCGGGACGAAACCGGAAAGTCTAGCATTCGATCGCGGACATCCCGGCGCCCTCGTCGCCGGCCCGCGCCGCCGGTCGGGCCGCGCATGGCACTCGCGGCGGCCGGCTGCTGCAATCGGCGCCGCCGGGCGCATCGCACGCCGGGGATCTTGCTGCCGATGCGAAGGCTTGTCATCATCGGCACGTGAGATGCCGCCGCGCGGTGGTTGCGCGGCGCCGACCGGGGAGCTCGACCGGATGACGTACGCGCCAACGATCGCGCAGCCGATCTCGATTGCAGGTTTCAAGGACGTCTATCGCGTGCCGCGCGTCGAGGCGGCGCTTGCGGAGCTCGAGGAGCTCGGAACGGGCGCCAACGACGCGCTGCGCGCGACGTACGTCCGGATGATCCGCTCCGGCGGCCAGCGGTTCACGATCAAGCCGGCCGCGCTGCCGGACGTCGAGGCGCTGATCGAGGAGTTGCCGAACTTCGCCGAGCCGCTGCAGGACATCCGCCGCCAGCTCGCGCTGAGCCTGGCCGGGTGCGACGGCATCGAGCTGTCGCCGATGCTGCTGCTCGGCGACCCCGGCATCGGAAAGACCCATTTCGCGAGGCGCGTCTCCCGGCTGCTGGGGACCGGCTACCACTTCGTCGGGATGAGTTCGCTCACCGCCGGGTGGATCCTGTCCGGGGCTTCGGCGCAATGGAAGAACGCGCGCCCCGGCAAGGTCTTCGACGCGCTCGTCAACGGTGACTACGCCAATCCGGTCATCGTGGTCGACGAGATCGACAAGGCGGGCGGCGACCAGCAATACGATCCGCTCGGCAGCCTCTACGCGTTGCTGGAGCCGGAGACGGCAACCGAATTCGTCGACGAGTTCGCCAACGTCCCGATCGACGCCTCCGATGTCGTATGGATCGCGACGGCCAACGACGCGCGCGCGATTCCGGAACCCATCCTGAACCGGATGAACGTCTACGAGATCGATCCGCCCGACGACGACGGCGCGCGGCGCGTGGCGGCCAGCATCTACCGCGAGCTGCGCGACGAACACGCGTGGGGCCGGCTGTTCCCGGAATACCTCGACCCGCAACTCGTGGCGCGCGTCGCGCGGCTCAAGCCGCGCGAGATGCGGCGCGTGCTGCTCGCGGCATTCGGCAACGCGAAGCTCGATGACCGCCACGCGATCGAAGGCGACGATATCGTCGAGGACCGCGTCGCAAGGCGGCCGCGGATCGGGTTCTGAGCGGGAATGCCGGCCGGCGGGCACCCTCTCCCCCACCCCGCTCCCGCTGGCGCGGGCGAGGGGAGTTCCGGCGTCAGCCTTTTGGGCGACGGTTCAATTGCGAAACGTCCGCACGAGCGTGACCAAAGGCAGACGGAATATCTCCGCCGCTCGGCTTCCTAGAACTTCCCGATGACGTCCACGCCGGCCGGCGCGCTTCCGACGTAGCCGACGGCGCCCGGCGAACGCTTCACGAAGTCGATGACCTCGATGTCGCTACCCTTCACGGCCGGCGGCGTGAGACCGTCGCGAAAGGACTTCTTCGTCCACGCGCTGCCGTACTTCGCGGCGTCCATCTTGAGCACCTTGGCAAGGAACGCGTCCTGCACGGCGGAATTGTCGACGGGGACGAGCTTCACGCTGCCGGCGAACTGCTTGTCGCCGAGGTAGACGTCGTGCGCATCGCCCAGCGTGATCGACGTGCCGTGGTTGGCGATCAGGTAGATGTCCCCCGCGGCAGCGGCGGAAGACAGCGCCAGCGACAGCAGGCCGGCTGCGGCGGCGGCGATCGATAAGGGCTTGATCTTCATCCTGGAATCCTGCAATCGGTGGGTATCAGAAGCGGACGGCGATCTGCAGGCGAACTTCGTTGTAGCTCTGCAGCCCGCGATCATGGTAGACGGTGGAACCGTACTCCGCCTTCAGCGCCGTGTTGCGCGCCAGGTCGTAGCGCAAGCCGCCGACGTAGCGGCGATAGGACGCGCCGATGGGCGCCGCGAGCGCCGCGAAATAGTTGTCCGCCTGGTCGAGTTGTGCCTCCTCCCAGCGCGCGTAGGGGGTCCAGGCGCCCAGCAGCGTGTAGCCGACCTGCGAATAGGCCGCCCAGCTGTTGTGCGTCGAGCCATCGCTGCTGGTGTTCGTGTCGTGGAACCGGTAGTACTCGTTCAGGATTTCCCAGTCGTTCGCGACGTAGACCGCATACGCACCCGCGAAGCTGACCTGCGTCGTGTCCGGGGCCGGCGCCACATCGTCCGTCGTGCGCCAGCGCATCGCGTCGACGCCGAGCTTCAGGCCGTCGAGCGCGCCGCCGAACTCGTAGCCGACGTTCACGAGCGATGAGGCGCTATGGTTGTTCGATCCCAGCAGGTTCATGTCGACCTGCCCGGTTCCCATCTGGCCGCCGTTCGTGAGGATCCGCGGGCTGTTGCCGACCGTCGCGTCGTAGGTCAGGCGGCCGCTGCCGAGTCTGGCGTGGCCTGTCGCCCACAGGCCGACCGTGTGCGCCGGCATGAGGCCATAGGTGTCCTCGAACGCGAGGAACTTCGGGCGCTGCGCCGACGTCTGGATCTGCGGTCCATGGTGGAACGCGGTGTTCCAGTAGCCGTAGGGCGTGTGGAATCGCCCCGCCCAGACCGTGAGTTCGTCGCCGGCGACATACCCGACCTGCAGGCGTTCCATGTCGATGCCGACTTGCTGGTCGTACTCGCTGGTTTCGATCGCGATTTCCATCAGCGTCTTGATGCGCGGGCCGATCTCCGGGTTCAGGTAGAAGTCGATCGCCTTCTCGTTTGCGCCGTTCGCCGGGTTGCTGCTGTTCGGATCGGTATGCGTGTAGAAGCGCGCGCCGACGTCGGCAAATCCGTGCAGCGGGACGCCGGTGTCGGTATTCATCCGGCTGACGCTCTGCGAGAGCTGCTCGACCTGCGTCGTCAGCTCGTCGATCCGCGAATCGGCGGCGGGTGCGGCCGCCGGCGGCGGCGACGCGGCGGCCGCAGGGGCAGCGGTGGGCGCAGGCCCCGGCACAGCCAAAGGCGCGGGCACGGCGGCACCGGCCCCGAGCTGCCTCTGCAACTGCTGCACCTGTTGATTGAGCTCGTCGATCCGCTGCACGCTCTGCTCGAGCTTGCGTTCGAGATCGCGAAGATGGGCCTCGGTGTCGCCCGGTTGAGCATCGGCCGCCTGGCAGGTTGCCGCGTGCATTCCGACCGTGCCGGCGACGGCAATCGCAATACAGAGTCTTTTTGACGTCATCGATGTTCCCCCTGCCGTTGGTTCCGGCGATGTCTTGAGTTATCCGTCGGCTGCGCGTCGGGCCCTTTTTCGGCCTCGGGCGCGCGCCGGGCGGTTCGAGCCGTCGGACAGGTTATGCGGCGGGGTGTCGACCCGATCGGTCGAAAAATCGAGCGGGGACCTTGCAATTCGAGGCGCGGCCGATTTCGTGGCCGAATTTGTGGCCGAATTTGTGGCCGAATGAAGGGACGATCAGCGGCCGCATCTGCGGCTTCTCCGCGCGGGCCGGCGATTGCACTCAGTCCGACTGCGGCAATACCTCGGCGCTGCGGACGTCGGCGAGCGACGCGAAATACGCGAGCAGCGAGGCGCGGTCGTCGTCGTCGACGATGCGGCCCAGGGGCATCCGCCCCGCGCCTGCCTGCACCGACAGCCGCCAGCGGATTTCGTCCAGGAGCGTGCCGTGCCGGAACCCCGGATTCCGCAGCCGCGCAGCAAGTGCCGTCGGACGGTCGAAGGGAATCGGCGGGCCGACGCCCGTCGAATGGCATCCGACGCACGCTTCGATCAGCCCGACGCGGGCGGCTTCCAGCGCGGGCGCGCTGTCCGCCGGCGCCGGATCTGCCCGCGCCAGCAGGTCGCGACTGCGCCGGGCGAGGTAGGCGCAGTAGCCTTCCCGGCCGTTTTCGGCGCGAAAGTCGTAGCGATGCAGGAGGTCGTCGTCGTCCCGGGCGACGAGGCGGCGCACGTCGCGCGACATTTCGGCGCCGGCGCCCGGCGACCAGGCGTAGTCGTACGTACCTTTCTCCAGCGCCATGGTCCACCGATCCGTCGGCAACCGCAGTTCGCGCTCGACGACGAAGCGGAACCGATCGAGCGTCTCCGGCGCATCGAGTCGTCCTTCGTCGCCGCTTTCCAGGCTTGCGGCGCGCAGGCGTTTGAGCCGCAGCAGTTCAGCGTTCGCGCGGGCTGAACCGGCGCCGAATTGCGCCAGCGCCTCGTCCACGCCGCGGCGCCGGTCCTCCGGGTAGAACGCCGCCAGGCCGTTGCATTCCGGTTCGATCGCCCCGAGCAGGAGGTAGCGGGCGTCGGTGAATCGAGGGTTTGCGGCGAGCGCCTCGAGGATCTGCGCAAAGTTCAGTCGCCCCAGCGCCGCGCCGAGCGCTTCGTTGGGCGCGACGCCCTCGGTGCCCTGGTATCGCTCGCGCGCCGAGGGCTTGAACGTGCGCGTATCGGCGAAGCGCTCCGCCGCGAGCAGTGTCCGATACCTCGGATGGCGCGGCTGCTCCTGCAGGAAGGCGCGAACCGCGTCGGCTTCGTGCGCCGAGAGCGCCGCTCCGTAGCGTTCGCCTAGGATGCCGGGCCAGAAGGGATGGCTGTCCCAGATCGGGCGCGCCGGGGTTCCATGGCAGGCCGTGCATCGCGCGGGATTCGGCGGCGAAAATCGAACGGGCGAGCTCGCATCCGAGGCCGCCGGGAAGGCGATCTCGCGGTACGTGAACGTCTTCGTCCGCTCGTCGAACTCCATCGTTTCGAGCGCGTTGTAGCCGGCCTCCCCGGCGTCGCCGTTGAACGAGACGATGAATCGTGCCTCCGGCCCGTAAAGCAGCACGCGCGGATGCGCCTCGCTGGCGCCCTGCAGGCTGCGGCTGCGGAAGACGAGCGCGTAGCTGGAACGCATCGTCGGCGGAAGCCAGGGTAGGACCTCCTCGACCGAGCGCGCTTCGCGATCGACGATCAGCTTTTGCAGGCCGGCGAAGTCCATTGACGCGGCAGCTTGGGCGATGAGGCCGAACGCGCACGCCGCGAGCGCCCGCCGTCCGAGCCCGCCGGACCAGCGCCAATCCGCACGGCGAATGCCTCGGCCGCGCAGGATCCCGGTCCATGGGGGCGCGGCCCGCGCCATGACGTTGGCGTTCCTCCGCATGCGACGCATTTTCGGGAACGTCGCGCTGCGAAATCGCGCGAAATGCCGGCCGTCGACCGGTCATCCGAAGCGATTGTGGCGCCGCGGCCGTGCGATGCTGAAGCCCTTGAAACGTCAAGGACGTTGCGACGGCAAGGACCCGGCGGCGCCATGAACGCACGAACGACGACATCGACGACACGGAGGCTTCGCGCGGCTCTCGCGTCGATCGTCGTTATCGCGGGCGCCGCGCTTGGAACCGCCGCGCAGGCCAGCGGCGTGGCCACCGGTTCGCGGCTCGCCGCGCTTTCATCGGCGCGCTGGACCGAGTCCGACGGGTCCACGCTCCGAATTGCCGAGCTCCAAGGCAAACCGGTCATCATCACGATGTCGTACGCGACGTGTCGCAAGACCTGCACGACGACGGCGCTCGTCATGCGCGAGATGCAGGACATCCTCGCGCGCCGAGGCGTTTCGGCGGAGTTCGTCGTCGTGACCTACGATCCGGAGCGCGACACGCCGCAGGAATGGCAGCGCTACCGGTCCGCGCGCGGACTGACGGCCGCCAACTGGCATTTCCTCTGCGGTTCGAAGTCCGACACCCGGGCGCTGGCGGCGGCGCTGGACCTTCGCTACTGGGTCATGGACGACCACGTCCAGCATGACTTCCGCGTCGTGCTGTTCGACGCGTCCGGTCACATGGCAGGCGACGTCGAGTGGGACGGACGCACCGATCTCGAGCGGGCGCTTTCGGTCCTCTGACGCGCCACGGTTTCGGACCCCGCGGTTTGCGAATGCGACATCGCACGCTTTGACCCCGCGGTTTGATTTTGACCCCGCGGTTTTTCGTCGGCCCTTCCCGCCGCATTCGCTCGCGCGGGCGAGGGGAGTTCCGGAGTCATGCCGTCAGCGACTGTTGCGGTCGCCGGAAGCCTGTCGGTTCGGGGTTGCCGCGGCGTTCGCTGGGGCTGCGGGCGGCATCGAGCTCATCACGCGCCGGTAGACCGGCCCCCAGATCGGGTGCCCGATCTCGGCCTCGGTCAGGCGGAATCCGCGATCGGCCGCGATGGCGTTGTGGAAGCCCTGTTCGCACTCGGGGATGCGGTTGAACGCGCAGGCGATGAAGGCCAGGTACTTGTACGCCACGGCGACGTCGTGCGGATCCTTCAGCCCGGCGCCGAGCGCCGCCTTGAACGACACTTCGGCGCGATCGAACGTTCCTTCGTCGTAGAGGCGGATCCCATTGACGAGCGCGCGCTCGGCGGGCTGGTCATAGAGCAGGGCAATGCTGCGTGTCGGCGGGGGCGGCGGAGGCGCCGGCGGCTCGGTCTGGCAGGCCGCCAGAATCAGCAGGGGTAGTGCCAGCGCGAGCCGGCGGCCGCGGGGGATCTGCATGGACCTCACTCGAATCGGTGCTCGATGATCAGGGGCCGCGCCGGGTCGATGTCGACGTCGCCAATCCACGCCGGCTGGTTGCCATGGCGAATCTCGATCGTATGGCGTCCGGCAGCCAGCGTGACGTGCGAAAGGGGAGGCGCCACGCCGGTCGGGCGGCCGTCGATGATGATCTCTCCCCACGGCGCGATATCGAACTGCAGCCGTCCATTGCCGCTGACGACCGCGGGGGCGGCGCCCGGTGCCGTTGCCGGGGCGCCCGCCGTCGGCGCTTGCGGCGCGAGGCCCGGCGTGGCGCTGCCGGGCACCACGATCGGCCCCGGACCGCGATGCTCGCGCTGCCCGAGCGCGGCGAGCAGCGTGCCGAGTCCCATGGCGACGAGGATGATCAACGCCGCCGCCGTCAACACGAAGCGGTGGCGCTGCACGACCGGCACGACCTGGTCGATGAACCGGTCGACGAAATCCCCGATGCTGCGCCCGAGGCTGGGCGGCGCCGGCGGCTCGATCGCCGCGGCAGCGGCCGCGGCTTCGACGGCAGCGACTTCGGCCGACGACGCCGGCGTCGAAGCCGTCGCGGATCCACCCGACGAAGCCGGCGGTTCGTTCGTGAATTTCTTCGACACGATGCTGCCCGGTGGCGCGGACAGCGGCAGGCCGAGCGTCGCCGGGGCGATCGCGCTGGACCGCTCGTTCCAGATGTACGACGTGAGCGCATCGCGAAGCGCACCGGCGGTCGCGACGGCGCGCGGCGGCTTCGGGTCGAGTGACGCATCGACGAGGCGCGCCAGCGCGAGCGGGATGTCGGGGCGCATCGAGGCCACCGGCGCGAAGCCGTTGGCGGTGGCCTGGGCGCCGGGCGCCGGTGGACGCGGGGCGCGCCCGGTGAGCATCATGTGCAGCAGCACGCCCACGGCACGGACGTCGGCGCGCAGCGTCTCGGCGCTCGGCTCGCTCTGGAAGTAGGGCAGGCGGTCCGCGGTTCGCGCCAGCGCGTCGTCGCCGGTCGCGCCGGCATCGATCCATCCGCCGAACCCGGAAATCTTGGGGGTGCCGTCCGCGAGCAGGAAGACGTGCTGCGGTCCCAACTGGCCGTGGGCGACGCCTTGACCGTGCGCATAGTCGATCGCATCCGCGATGCGCGCCGCGATGCTCGCGCATTGCGCAAAAGGCGGGCGGACACCGTGCGCGAGGATGTCGTGCAGCGGGCGCCCGGCCACGCGTTCGATCACGAGATAGCCGAAGTCATGGCTGAGCCCGGCGTCGAACACGGTCAGGATGTGCGGGTGGTGCAGGCGCCCCGCGGCCTGCGCCTGGCGCACGAACGCCTGCTCGACCTGCTTGCGCTCGCTGTCGGAGACGTGGGCATCCGGCGACAGCAGCAGGACCGCCTTCACCACGAGTTCCCGGTTCATGACCGGGTCGACGGCGGCGTAGGAGACGCTGTGCGGATCGCGCCGCAACTCGCGCAGGACCGTGTACCGCCCGATCACCTTCAGGTTGGGGGAGAGCGCCTCCGTCATCCGCGATCGTTCCGCGCCGGCACGGGCCGGTCACCATGTCGATCGCGAAAGTATCGCACGTCGCCGCGTTGGATTCGGGGCCATTCGCGCCGGGCGCGGGTCCGCCGGCCATGCGGAAAGATGCCCCGCGGTCGTGGGATCAGAAGCGATGCTGCAGGTTCGTCGATTGTCCCGGCAGCACCTCGATCCGGGCCAGCATCGGTGGCGCGTCGCCGTTGCGAACCTCGATCGAGTAGGTCCCCGGCGGCAGCGAGACGTGGTTCAGCGGCGGCGAAATGCCGCGCGACGCGCCGTTGACGAAGACTTCGCCCCACGGCGAGATCGCGAAATTGACCGTGCCTTCGGGCGGCGGTGTCGCGAGGCTGCGCGCCGCGGCGGCCGCCGCGCTGGCCTTGCGCCGCTCGAGCGCGAGGCGCGTGGCGGCCGCGGCCTTGGCGACGGCGGCGGCATCCGGCGCCGGTGCGGCATTGTCGTGCGCGGGCGCGGCGATCGCCGGCGCCGGGTCGGGGTTGCCGGCATGCGGCGTGACGGGCGCCGGCGGCGACGCCGGTGAGATGACGCCGACCGCGGGTTGCGGCGCGCTGGCGCCGGAATCGGCGACTTCGCTGCGGTCGCCGACGAAAAGTATCGCGGCGGCCAGCAGCGCCAGCCCGATCGCGGAAAAGAAGGCGACATGGCGCCGCAGGGCCCCGACGCGACCGCCGCGCTCGGCCTCCTCGGCGACGGCCGGCTCCGCCTCGACGTGCGCCGCGAGGTTCGGATCCAGGGCCACGGCGGCGAGCGCGTTGCGCATCTCCAGCGCGGTGGCGAAGCGCTGGTCGACGTCCTTGGACAGCGCGCGGCGCACGATGTCGAGCAGCGCCGGCGGGACGTCGCTGCGCAGCGATTCGATCGGCGCCGGCTCGTCCGAGATGACCTGGGCGAGGATCTCCTCGACGTCGCCGCCGTCGAAGGCACGCTTGCCGGCGAGCAGTTCGTAGAGGATGGTGCCGAGCGAGAAGATGTCGCTGCGCAGGTCCAGCACGCGGCCGAGGGCCTGCTCCGGCGACATGTAGTTGGGCGTGCCGACGAGCTGGCGTTTTTCGCCTTTGACGCGCTCGCGCCGGTTGGCGAGCGCGATGCCGAAATCCAGGACTTTCGGCTTGTAGTCGTCGAGCAGCAGGATGTTGCTCGGCTTGATGTCGCGGTGGATCAGTCCCTTCGCGTGCGCGTAGTGCACCGCATCGGCGACCCGCGCCATCAGCGCCGCCGCCTGCGTCGGCGCGAGCTGCTGTCCGGACGCGATGAACTGGTGCAGGTCGCGGCCGTGCAGGCGTTCCATCGCGATGTAGGCGATGTCGTTCGTCTTGCCGGCATCGAAGATCGTCACGATGCCGGGGTGGTTCATCTTGGCGGCGCTCTTCGCTTCCTGCAGGAAGCTCGCCTCGATGCGCCGCCGGAATGCGGCATCGTCGCCGAGCTGGATCGCCTTGATCGCGACCTCGCGGCCCAGTACCGGGTCCTCGGCGGCATAGACGATGCCGTTGGCGCCGCGGCCAATTTCGCCGCGGATCGTGAATCGCCCGATCTTCTGCAGCGGGCGCACGGGCGCCTGGGCCGGCTGGAGCGGGACGGTGGCCAGCGTAGAAGTCGTCATCGCCTGCGAATTATGTCACCGGTAGGGGCTCCGGCCGTCGAAAAAGGGGCGGGGTTTCCCGCCTTTTGCCGGCCATGGCGCCGATCGAATCGGTGCTTCGGCGCCGAGGCGGCATCCGGTGGGGAAATCCACCCCCTCGATGCGTGCATCGCGGCTTCGGGGCGGTAGCTGCGCACTCGACCGCGGTCATCCGCATGGCGCAGTCCCCGGCTGCGCGCGGCGCCCTCGCGGCGCGACGCGTCGTCAGCCTCGGCCGAAAACGATGCGCTCCGACTGCAGCAGCCGGCGCTGCGCCGCGAGGCAGGCGAGCGTTCCGCCGGCGCAGATCAGCGCCGGGACGAGAATGCCGGCTGCGCCCGGGGCCTCGCCGCGAAGCACCCGCATCATCACGACGAGCTGCCCGAGCACCGGAACCGCGAGCTGCCAGGCCGCATCCCGGGCATCGAGGAAGAAGCGCAGCAGCGGGACGAGGTTCACGATCAGGACGACCTGGCTCGCATAGGTCTGGGCCTCGCGAAAAGTCCGGCCCCAGGTGCCGACGAGCATGAGCAGCGCGCTCATGAAGGCCGCGAAGGGCACGAGCACGAGCAGGCAGGTCAGCGCCTCGCGGGGGCCGAACTGCAGGAGCGCGGCGAGGCGATCGTCGGACACGAGCCTCAGCGTGACGACGTAGGCCGCCAGCATCGCCGACTCGACGACGATCGCGGCCACCGTCACCGCGAGCCATTTTCCGGCGACGATCTCGATCGCGTCGACCGGCATCGTCAGCAGCGGTTCGAGCGAACCCCGCTCGCGCTCGCCGGCACCGACGTCGATCGCCATCGGCAGCGCGGCGACTGCGGCGATCATCAGGACCGCCCACGGGATGATGAACAGCAGTTCGACGCCGTGGGCGCGCGTGCTCGCGAGGTCCCGGCGGTCGACGCGTAGCGGCGAGAGCGCCGGCGCCGCCACGCCCCGCGCGAGCATCCGCTGCAGCGCCAGCTCGCGGGCGAAGCCGTCGAGCAGGCGCGCGCTGGCCTCGATCGTGCCGCGCGCCGGGTTGCTGGTGCCGTCGTAGACGAGCTGCAGCGGCGCCGGATCGCCGCTCGCCAGCCGCGCTTCGAAGTCCGCCGGAATCGCGACGACCGCGCTGCGCAGCTCGCCCGACGCGATGCGCGCGGCGAAGTCGGGCGGCGCCTCGACGATCCGCGCCCCGCTGCGTTCGAGGAAATTGACGAGCGTCGGGCCGTTCGCGCGCTGGGCGACGACGATCTCGCGGCGCGCCGACCGCGTCTCCACGTCGGAGACGAAGGCGGCAATCAGCAGGACGATCCCGGGTCCGAAGAGCAGCGCGCTGGCGAGCGCGGTGATCCAGGTGCGGCGGTCGCGCGATGCGTCGGCGATCTCCTTGCGCAGCACGGTGGCGAACGGCGACATGGCCCCGGTCCCGGTGCGCGTGTCAGGCGCTGTCGGGCGACGCGTGCGCCGCGCCGGCGGATCCGCCATCGCCCGGAGCCGCGGTGAGCGCGACGAAGGCGTCCTCCAGCGTGGCAGCGCCGCTCGATTGCCGCAGCGCGGCCACGTCGCCCTGGGCAACGACGCGTCCGCGCGCCACGACGACGATGTTGTCGCACAAGGCTTCCACCTCCTGCATCACGTGCGTCGAGAAGACGATGCACTTGCCGCGCTCGCGCAGGCGGCGCAGCAGTTCGCGCAGCGCGCGCGTCGACATCACGTCGAGGCCGGTGGTCGGCTCGTCCAGGATCAGGTGCTGCGGATCGTGCACCAGCGCGCGGGCCAGCGCCACTTTCATCCGCTCGCCGCTGGAGAATCCGTCGACGCGGCGGCCAAGGAGCGGGCCGAGCTCCAGCACGTCGGCGAGGTCGCGCAGCCGGCCGCGGAAGTCGGCGTCGTCCACACGCTGGAGGCGGGCGAAGTAGCCGATGTTCTCCTCGGCCGTGAGGCGGGTGTAGAGGCCACGCGCATCCGACAGGACGCCCAGCGCCGCGCGCGCGCGCCGCGGCTCGGCGACGACGTCGTGCCCGCCGACGCGGGCACGCCCGGCGTCCGGTTGCACCAGCGTCGCGAGGATCCGCATCGTCGTCGTCTTTCCGGCGCCGTTGGGGCCCAGCAGCCCCGTGATCCGGCCGTCGGCCGCGTCGAATGTGATGCGTTCGATCGCCAAGACGTCGCGGCGCCGCCCCCGGACTCGGAACGTCTTGGCGACGTCGACGACCTCGATCATCTCGCCGGTTCCCCGCCGATGGCGAAAAACGGCGGCGACGGCAGTCGCTGCAGGCACCCGCCGTCGACGCCTTCGAAGTTGGCCTGTGTCACGAACCGGGTGATGAGGTCCGGAGCGCAGCCGCGGGCTGATATGCCGTGGCCGAGGTTCGGCGCGACGAGGTGCCGTGCCATCAGCAGGCCTCGACTGACCGCGTCGCCGGCTCGCGGCGGCGTGATCGGATCGGTCCCGCCCGAAAGCACGAGCACCGGCACGTCGACCTTGGCCAGCGTGAAGAACGCCGCCGGGACCTGGCGGATCGGCACGGCGCGGCAAGCCGCGTCGTAGAGGTCGATGAAGGTCGTCCCGAAGCGCGTGGCTCGCGCGGCCTCGCGATCGGCCGGCGTGACCCGCGGCACGTCCTCGGCGCAGACGACGGCGAAGTGCAGCGCCTGCGCGAACCCGCTTCCGGCGGCATCGCGGACCGTCGAGTTCAGCGCGGCCAGCGGGCCGTAGTCGTAGCGCGCCGCGGCCGCGATGGCATGCGGGACGAGCGCCGCCGTCTCCGGCGTGTACAGCGGTGCGCGCAGCGCCGACGCCAGGCTGGCCCGATCGAGCCGCCACGTCGACTGCCGCCCCGTCAACGGGTCCGGCACGACCGCGGTGACCGTGTTCGCGCTGCCCGCCAGCAGCTGGTCGATCCGCGCGTGCAGGTCCGGGTGGCGTCGCGCGCAGCCCGGGTCCGACGCGCAACGTCGTTCGACGCTGGCGAGCGCGGCGTCGGCGTCGTGCGCTGCGGAGGCCGGCAGACGCAGGTCCGGCGGCACCGCGCCGTCGAGCACGACGCTGCGGACCTGGCGCGGGAACTGGCGCAGGTATTCCAGCGCTGCGCGCGTGCCGTAGGACGCGCCCCACAGGTTGATCCGGTCGTAGCCGAGCGCTTCGCGCACCGCGTCGACATCGCGCACGGCAATCCACGTCGCGTATTGCCGCACGTCCGCGTCCAGTCTCGGGATGCAGGCGCCCAGGCTGTCGGCAACGCGAGCCAGGTCCACCGCATCGGCGGAAGCCGCGCCGGGCTCGCGATCGGGCTCGCGATCGGGCTCGCGATCGGGCTCGCAATGGAGGGGATTGGACGCGCCGGTACCGCGCAGGTCGACGTAGACGATGTCGCGGCGTGCGTTCAGGCGCGCGAAGATTCCCTGGACCTGGGCCGCCGTCGCGGTCGCGGCCTGGCCCGGTCCGCCGGCGAAGATGAAGACCGGATCGGCATGGCGTTGCTGCGCCTGCGCGCGCGCGACCGCGAAATGGATCGGGATGCTGCGGCCCGCCGGTGCGTCCGGGTCCTCCGGCCGTGGCACGCGACCGCATTCGAAGGGCGAATCCACGCCCTGGAGCCAGCAGGGTTCGAGGTGCGGTGCGGGCGTGGCCGACCGTGCCGTCGCGGCCGCGCCGAAGACGAGGAGCAGCGGCGCGATCGCGCGCAAGAGGCGGAGGGAACGCGGCATGGATACGCGACACCTGGCGAAGCGCGCCCGGCGATCGCGGGCGACTGGACGCTCCCCCCGGGGTTCAGGCCCTAAAATCCTAGCATGGCTGTTACCCTGTCGAAGGAAGTCGCTCCCGGCCCGACGGCGTCGGCGCGACCCGCCGCAGGCGCCGGGATCCTCTATGCCGTCGCCGGCGCCGCGTTGTTCTCCGGCAAGGCCATCGTGATCAAGCTGGCCTATCGCGACTATGTCGTCGACGCGGCGACGCTGATCGCACTGCGGATGGCGTTCGCCGTGCCGCTGTTCGCGATCGCGCTGTGGTGGGTCGGTCGCCGCGCGCCGCCCTTGCGCGCCGGCGATCACGCGCGTCTCGTGGCGATCGGCCTCGTCGGCTACTACGCCGCCAGCTACCTCGATTTTCTCGGCCTGCGCTTCATCTCGGCCGGCCTCGAGCGACTCGTCCTGTACATGACGCCGACGCTCGTCCTCCTGATGACGCTCGTCGTCCTGCGACGTCGCGTGCATCGCGCCGAGGCGACGGCGCTGCTGGTCTCCTACGGCGGCATTGCGCTGGTGGTCTGGCATGACGTCGCGCTGACCGGTCCCGGCGTCCCGCTCGGCGTCGGTCTCGTGTTCCTCTCGGCGCTGTGCTACGCCGCGTACCTCGTTGCCGCCGGGGAAATGGTTCGCCGCGTCGGCGCGATACGGCTGACCTCCTACGCGATGTGCGTCTCGACCGCCGCCTGCCTGGTGCAGTTCATCGCGTTGAAGCCGCTCTCGTCGCTCGCGTTGCCCGCCGGCCTGTACGCGTTGTCGGCCTTCAATGGCGTGGCCTGCACCGTGCTTCCGGTGTTCGCGACGATGCTGGCGGTCGAGCGGATCGGCGCCGGGCGCGCGGCGCTCGCCGCCAACGTCGGTCCGGTCGCGACGATCGTCTTCGGCTACCTGCTGCTGGGCGAACCCATCAGCGCGTGGCAGGTGGCCGGCACGGCGCTCGTCCTGTTCGGCGTATTCATGCTGACGCGCGCGACGCCGCGCGAACCTCTCGCGGCCGTTCGCGACGAACGGCCCACAACCCAACCCGTCGAGGTCCCACGATGAAGGTCGAAGCGATACGCGTATCACGTCATGGCGGTCCCGAGGTGCTCGAGGTCGTCGAGGTCGACGTCGGCGATCCGGGTGCCGGCCAGGTCCGGATCCGGAACCGGGCGATCGGCGTCAACTACCTGGACATCTACAACCGCACCGGACTGTACGCGACGCCGCTGCCGCACGGCCTGGGGAACGAGGGCGCGGGCGTCATCGAAGCCGTCGGCCCGGGGGTCGAGGGACTGAAGGAGGGCGATCGCGTGGCCTACGGCCACGGGCCGATCGGCGCCTACGCCTCGGCACGCGTGGTGCCGGCGGCGATGCTCGTGAAGCTCCCGGATTCGGTTGATTTCGAAACCGCGGCGGCCATCATGCTCAAGGGCCTGACGGTCCAGTACCTGTTTCGCCAGGTCTATCGGCTGCAGGGCAACGAGACGATCCTCTTTCATGCGGCCGCGGGCGGCGTCGGCCTGATTGCGTGCCAGTGGGCGCGTGCGCTCGGCACGCGCCTGATCGGCACCGTGAGCTCGCCGCAGAAGGCGAGGCTGGCGCAGGAGAACGGCGCGTGGGCGACGATCGACTACTCCAAGGAAAACTTCGTCGGGCGCGTGCTGGAGCTCACCAACGGCGCCAAGGTGCCGGTGGTCTTCGACGGCGTCGGCAAGGACACCTGGGAAGGGTCGCTCGACTGCCTCCAGACGATGGGACTGATGGTGAGTTTCGGCAACGCCTCCGGGCCCGTGACCGGCGTCAACCTGGGCATCCTGGCGCAGAAGGGTTCGCTGTTCGTGACGCGCCCGACGCTCGCGACGTTCGTGGCGCCGCGTTCGCGCCTGCTCGCGTCATGCGAGGAACTGTTCGATCACGTCGCGCGCGGCCGTATCAAGGTCCGCATCGAACGTCGCTACCCGCTTGCCGAAGCCGCGCGGGCGCACCAGGACCTGGAAGGGCGCGCGACGACCGGATCCCTCGTACTCGTCCCGCGCGCGTGATCGACGACGGCCGGCCGCCGCACTACGGGTTCTGCGTCCGGCGCGCGAGCAGCGCGTCGAGCGCGAGGCGGCCTCCGCCGAAGGCCAGCACGACGAGAAGGCCGCTGCCCCAGAAGAAGTGGTCGTAGAGCTGAGGATAGGAGATCACGGCCATCAGGTTCACGGCGAAGAGTCCGAGGGCCGCGGGACGCGAGAACAGGCCGACAAAAAGCAGCAGCGGAAACGCCAGTTCGCCGAAGGCACCGACGACGGCCGCGAGGTCCGGCGGCAGCAACGGCACCTTGTATTCGTCGTGGAAAAGCGCCAGCGTCGCCTGCCAGTCGGAAAGCTTCACCAGCCCCGACTTGAAGAACTGCCAGCCGACGTGCCAGCGCAACGCCAGCAGGACGAGACTTCCCAGCCACTCGGCGATCGCGCCGTCGAAGCGGCGGGTCTGCTGATGCAGTCGAAGGAAAGCGTTCATCGACGAAGGCCCGGAAGGTGGTGATGCAGGTTCGTCGGCGGACGTGAAGGAATTCTTACAGCGAACCGCCTTCGGTGGCGTGCAGTGCCGCCACGGCCTCGACTTCGTCGCGGCTGCCGAGGACCACGGCGACGCGCTCGTGCAGTTTCGACGGCTCGATGTCCAGGATTCGACGCTGCCCATCCGTGGCGCAGCCGCCGGCCTGTTCGACCAGGAAGGCCATCGGGTTGGCCTCGTACATCAGGCGCAGCTTGCCGGGTTGCTTCGGATTGCGGGCATCGCGCGGGTAGAGGAAGATCCCGCCCCGCTGCATGATCCGGTGCACGTCGGCGACCATCGAGCCGACCCAGCGCATGTTGTAGTCCTTGCCGCGCGGCCCGGTCGCGCCGGCGAGGCACTCCTCGATGTAGCGCCGCATCGGCGGTTCCCAGTGGCGCATGTTGGACATGTTGATCGAGAATTCGTTCGTCGTCTCCGGGATCCGCAGGTTCTCCTGCGTCATCACGAAGCTGCCGGTATCGCGATCGAGCGTGAACAGCTGCACGCCGTGGCCGACCGTGATGACCAGCAGCGTCTGCGGTCCGTAGACCGCGTACCCGGCGCACACCTGCTGCGTGCCGCGCTGCAGGAACGCGTGGTCGTGGTGCGAATCACCCGGATCGTGCGCCTGCAGCACCGAGAAAATCGTCCCGATCGAGACGTTGACGTCGATGTTGCTCGAGCCGTCGAGCGGATCGAAGAGCAGGAGGTAGTCGCCGCGCGGGTACGCCACCGGGATGCCGTGCGGGCGATCCATCTCCTCGGAGGCCATCGCGGCGAGGTGCCCGCCCCATTCGTTGGCTTCGACGAGGATTTCATTGGCGATCACGTCCAGGCGTTTCTGCGTTTCACCCTGGACGTTGACCGTGTCGATCGCGCCGAGCACGCCGCCGAGCGCCCCTTTGCCGACCGCATGGCCGACCGTCTTGACCGCCCGCGCGACCGTCTCCAGCAGCAGGCGCAGGTTCGGATCGAGGCCGTGCTGGCGCTCGCAGCGGATGAGATAGTGGGTCAGTGAATGGCGGGACATGCGTGGCTTTCGTGGTCTGCCGGGCGCGGCCGGGGCGCACGCGCCCCGGCCGCGCGTATCAGCGATGCAGCGCCTTGCCGACGACCTCGCGCACGTCGCGCGAGAGGCCGCGCAGCGCGGCGATCTCGTCGAGGACGGCGCGCATCCGTCGGGCCCGGTCGGGGGTGAACTTGCGCCAGCGCTCCAGCGCGCGCGCCAGGCGTGCCGCGACGATCGGATTGACGCGGTCGAGCCGCTGCACCTGTTCCGCCCAGAACGCGTACCCGGAACCGTCCTGGCGGTGGAATTCGGCGGGATTCGAAACGCAGAAACCGAGCACGAGTGCGTAGACGTTGTTGGGATTGAGCTCCGAGTACGACGGATGCCGCAGCAGCGCGCGAACGCGTCCGACGACCGGCGGCTCTCCCGGCTGCGCGATCGCGGTGGCCTGCAGGTGGAACCACTTGTTCATCAGCAGCGGCTCGGACTGCCAGTCGCGCGCGATCCGCAACAGGACCTCGGCCTTGAACGGCGCCGCGCTGTTGACGATGCAGGTCAGCGCCGCCAGGCGGTCGGTGAGGTTGTCGCCGCGGTCGAGCTGGCGCCGCGCCCATTCGAGTCCTTCGGCATCGCCGCCGTCGACGACGTAGGACAGCGCAAGGTTCTTCAGCGCGCGGCGGCCGGCGGCGTGAGGTTCGGTCGCATAGGGCGCACCGTCGTCGAGGCCGCGGTAGGCCGCCGCGAAGCTTGCGCCGAGCCGCCGCGCCAGTTCGCGGCGGACGTACAGGCGCGCGGCGCGTATCGCGGTCGGGTCCACGACCGCACGGCTCTCGGCGACGAAGCCTTCCGCCGGCAGCTGAAGCGCCAGTTCGCGAAAACCGTGCGCCAGTGCCGGGTCCGTCAGCGTCGCCTCGACGAGGCGGGCGAAGACGTCATCCAGGCGCGGCGCTTCGCCTCCTTCGATCGCGTCCGCCGCGCGCGTGATGCGGGCGAGCGCCAGTCGTTGTTGCGCGTCCCAGCGGTTGAACGGATCGCTGTCGTGTCCGGCGAGGAAGGCGAGTTCGGCGTCGCCGTAGGCGTAGTCGACGACGACGGGCGCCGAGAAATCGCGGGCAAGCGACGGGATCACCGGACCGTCGACGTCGACGAAGCGGAACGTCTGCGTCGCCGACGCCAGTTCCAGCACGCGCGTCGTCGGGCCGGGCTCAGGTTCGCCGTCGAGCCGCAGCGGGCGATCGACGCCGTCGATGCCGACAAGGCCGACGGCCACCGGGATCAGCAGCGGCAGGCGATCGCGCTGCGGCCCGAACGGGGCGCAGCTCTGGGCCAATGTCAGATCGAAGGTCCGGGTCGACGGGTCGTGGGTGCCGCGCGCCGCGACGCGTGGCGTGCCGGACTGCTCGTACCAGCGCTTGAATTGCGCGAGGTCGCGCCCGCTCGCATCGCCCATCGCGGCG
>Ga0335069_10000452_pt1 | contig 69657 bp, 64 predicted proteins | sample Lox_Sample_11_FD_206714 | JGI IMG/M metagenome (GOLD analysis project Ga0335069, IMG submission 206714) | Soil microbial communities from Loxahatchee National Wildlife Refuge, Florida, United States - Lox_Sample_1.1 | ecosystem: Environmental > Terrestrial > Soil > Wetlands | place: USA...
GCGTGCGTGATCTCGGTGGTTGCCCTGCGCCAGCGCGACCAATCTACCGGGGCACCGCCGGCGCCAACGTCCCCGCCGTCCCCGCCGGATTCTGTTTGAAAAAGCCGGCGCCGCGCGGCACATTGCGACCATGCAATCCGTTTTTACCGGACCGGTTTACGTGGTGCGCGACAACATCGACACCGACCAGATCATCCCGGCGCAGTATCTGACGCTGGTGCCGACGATTCCCGAGGAATACGAGAAGCTGGGCAGCTACGCCCTGGCCGGACTGCCGGAATCGCTTTACCCGTTGCGCTTCGTCAAGAGCGGTCAGCTCGACAGCGAATATCCAATTGTCGTGGCCGGCAAAAATTTCGGCTGCGGCAGCTCGCGCGAGCATGCGCCCATCGCGATGGGCTCGGCCAAATGCAAGGTCGTCCTGGCTGAAAGCTTTGCCCGCATCTTCTTCCGCAACAGCGTCGCCACCGGCGAATTGTATCCCTGCGAACTGACCGAGCGGCTCTGTGACACTCTGAAAACGGGCGACGTAGTAACCGTGGACCTGAACGCGCAAACCGTCACGGCGAAGAACACCGGCAAGGTGTTCAAATTCAAACCGCTCGGCGACGTGCGCCCGGTCGTGGACGCCGGCGGCCTGTTCAATTACGCGCGAAAGACCGGCATGATCGCGAAGTAAGTTTTCAGTTCGCGTCTGTTGGGTTTCAGCTCTAACCTGCGTTGCTGAAAACTTGAAACTGAAGACTGAAAACTTGCGGCTGCTCCCCTGCCCGCGCTTCCTTAAACGGTTGCCGGGCACCCTCAGGGTGCCGAACCGCAACCCGCTGGCGGCGGCCCGATTCGTCCGCAGCAATTTCGCGCCCGATCACCCTGAAGGTTATGCGCTGACGATTTCCAAACGGAGCATCGCAATTGCCTACCGCGATCCGTCGGGCCTGCGGGCGGCCGCGGCGACGCTGCGGCAACTCCTTCGTCAATTCGGCCGGCGTTTGCCCTGCCTGAAAATCCGGGACTGGCCGGATTTCTCCCGGCGGGGGGTCATGCTCGATGTCTCGCGCGGGCGCGTGCCCAAACTTGAAACCCTGATGCAACTCGCCCGTCACCTGGCTGACTTCAAAATCAACGAACTGCAGCTCTACACCGAGCACACCTTCGCCTATCGCCGATATAAATCCGTCTGGCAAAGCTGGGGGGCGCTGACGGGCGAAGAAATCCGTAAGCTTGACGCACGCTGTCGCGGATTGGGGATTGACCTCGTGCCGAACCAAAATTCCTTCGGGCATTTGCGCCATTTCCTGGAATTTCCCCGGCTGAAAAAGCTTGGTGAAGTTGCCGAACCGTATGCGGACGCAAGCGGCGAATTCGTCCGGCGGCCGTCCACACTCGCGCCGAATCACCCCGGCACCCTGCCCTTCCTGCGCGGGTTGTATGACGAGTTGCTCCCGAACTTTTCCAGCCGCCTTTTCAATGTCGGCTGTGACGAAACCTGGGACCTCGGCCATGGCCAGACTCGAAAGCGCTGCGCGCGGCTCGGCCAGGGCCGCGTTTATCTGGATTTTCTCAAACAGATTCACCGTGAGGTTTCCGCCCGCGGCAAGCGCATGATGTTCTGGGGCGACATCATCTTGAAGCACCCGAAGCTGATCCCGGAATTATCGAAATTCTGCAGCAGCCGACGCCGGTCGGCTCGGTCTGGTCGGAGCGGACTCACGTCCGCTCCTACAACTAAAATCGTCGCCCTGAACTGGGGCTACGAGGCAAATCATCCTTTCGATCGCGAAGCGGCGCTTTTCGCCAAGGCCGGCATTCCGTTTTACGTCTGCCCCGGCACTTCCACGTGGCAGACGTTGATTGGCCGGCACGACAACGCGCTGGGCAACTTGCGGGCGGCCGCCCGGGCGGGCCGCCGGCATGGCGCTTTGGGCTATCTTATCGCCGATTGGGGCGATGGCGGCCATCCTCAGCCGCTGGCGGTCAGTTACCTCCCCCTCCTGGCCGGCGCCTCGCTGAGCTGGTGTGCCAAAACCTTTGATGAGAAACAACTGGCCGCCGTTTTAAGCCGTGATATTTTCGAAGATCAGACCGGAACTGCCGCCCGGGCGGCGCAGGCGTTGGGGTTGGCACATCAGAAGTTGAAATGCCCCGTCACCAACGAAACGCCGTTGGGCACTGCCATTGCCGCGCCGCCGCCGGAGCAACGCGAGCTGTTTTGTCGACATGGTTTGAAACATTACGCGCGGATTCCCGCCCAAAACCTGCAAGCGGCCTGGCGGGAAATTGAAAAACAGCGTGTCCGGCTGCGGCAGGCCAAGGCGGCAACCAAGGCCGGCAGGCTCTTGCTGCGGGAACTGGATTTAGCCACGCGCATGGCGGCCGAATCGTGCCGTTTCATGCTCTGGCAGAAGGCCCAGGCGGCGGGAAGAAAGAAGGAAGCCAAACGCCTGGCTCGAACCGGTCTTCGCCGGTTGCACAGGCTGGAAAAGGATTTCCGCGCTTGCTGGCCATTGCGCAACAAGGCCACGCCCAGACATTGCTCGGCATTTCTGAACTGGCGCATCCGCGATTATCGCACGTCCTGGCAGCCCCCCGCCGTGTTCTGATTCAGTCGGCGGAGTGCGGGGATCGGATTGTTGCTCCGGTAATTGGCGACGGAATGCTGTTGTGATTCCGCTTGCGTGGCGCGGAGATCTGGTCTTTATTTTGAACATGGAAATCGTCCGTAAGACTGAAAGCCGCTGGTCAGTGGCCGGCGAAGTCATTTTATGGGTGATTTTCTACTTCTGGGCGGTCTGGATTTTCAACGCCTTTCTGCCGCCCAAGCCCGACCAAACGCCATTCGAAGCCTATGTGGGCAAGCAACTGTGGCAACCGGCCGATGGCAGCGCCGCAGCTCAAGCCCGGACGCCGGAAGCCCAGGAGCAGTCGGCGCAGATGATGTCCGAGGGCATGCGGCGGTGACTTCGCTTGCGGTTTCAGCAGAAGCGACCAGAGCCATGAGCGGTTATGGCCACAAAGCTGATTTTACACCCGGCATCATCCCGGGCGTGCAAAAGGCCGGCGACCTCCTGGCGGAGCACTTTCCGAAGAAAGGCCGACGGCAGACTGGAAAACATCAAACACGAAACTTTCAACGATTACATTTTCAGACTTTTGCTTTCACGTCCCACGCGTCGCGCAGGCCATCGCCCAGAAAGTTCAATGCCAGCAAGGTCGTCACCAGCACCCCGCCCGGAAAAACGATGAGCCACCAGTAAATCCGGATGGAATTGATCTGGCCGACGCCTTCCGCGATGAGCGTGCCCCAGCTTGCCATGGGCGGTTGAACCCCCAGGCCGAGGTAGCTCAAAAAGGATTCGTACAGGATGATGGCCGGGACCGTCAGCGCCAGGTAGGTAATCACAATCCCCAAAACGTTCGGTATGATGTGCCGGGCCAGGATCCGGATTGGCCCGCCCCCGAGCGCGCGGCTGGCTTCCACAAACGCCCGCGTCCGGAGCGACAATACCTGCCCCCGCACAATGCGTGACATGGTGAGCCACGACACCGCCCCCAGGCCGACGAACAGCAACGCCACGCGCAGAGCGCCCTGCATTGCCGGCGAGGACGCGACCAGATGCGATTGCTTCAGCAGTTCCCCCAGCGTCGTGATGAGCACAATCACAAAAATGATGGTCGGCAACGAATACAGCACGTCCACGATGCGCATCAACAGGCTGTCCACGCGTCCGCCAACGTAGCCCGCCACGGCGCCCCACAGCACGCCGATGACGAGGCTGACGCCGGCTCCGACAACGCCGACGAGCAGCGAGATTTGCGCGCCGTACAACACGCGGGAAAAAACGTCGCGCCCGTGAGCGTCGGTGCCAAACCAATATTGCGCACCGGGCGGTGCAAAGGCCGCGTCCGAAAGCTGGTTGGGGTTGTGGGTTTGGGCAAAAGTGCCGCCCATGATTTTCAAAAAGACCGGCCAGGCGATGATGGTCAGCAACAGAAAGGCCAGATACCACGCGCTGAGAACGGCCAGCCGGTTTTTGCCGAACCGCTGCCAGGCCCGCCGGCCAAGACTTGCTTGGCGAGAGGCGGGGAACGAGGGGCGAGCATCAGCAGCGGCAGGCTCAGGCACACGGTTGCCCGCGTCGTTTGTCTCTCGTCGCTCGGCTGCCTTATTCATATTTTACGCGCGGGTCCAGCAGGGTGTAGGCGAAGTCCACCGCCAGGTTCAGGGCGATGAGCAAGACGGCATAAAGCAGCGACAGGCCGATAATGAGCGGATAATCGAGGTTCAACGAGCTGTTGACCAGGAACACGCCAATGCCGGGGATCTGAAAAATATTCTCGATGACAAACGAGCCGGTCAGCAGGTCGGCCAGCATCGGCCCCGAGTAGGAAACGACCGGCAGGATGGCGAGGCGGAAGGCGTGCCGGAGCAGAAGCCGGTTTTCCCCCAGGCCTTTCGCGCGCGCGGCCGTGACAAACTCGGCTTGCATGGCATTCAGCATCCCCTCGCGCAGCAACCGGGCGACTTTGCCGGCAAAAAAAAGGCCAAGGGCGATCGGAGGCAAAATCATATGCCAGGGCGTCTCCCAGAGACCGACGGGCAACAGCTTCCATTTAATGGAAAAAAACAGAATCAGCAGCGGCGCGACCACAAAACCCGGCACGCAGACCGCCAGGGTTGCCAGGATGCTGCCCGCGTAATCCGGCCAGCGTCCGCGCCGGGCCGCGGCGATAAAACCGACCGGCAGCCCCACGCCCATGGCAAACCCGAACGCCAGCGCGCCGAGCAGCATCGAAACCGGCAGGCCCTCCGCGATGATGTCGTTGACCGTGTGATTGCGATATTTCAGGGAGACGCCGAAATCGCCGTGCGCCAGGTCGCCCAGATAACGGACGTATTGTTTCCAGATCGGTTCGTCGAGATGATATTTCGCCTGGAGCGCGCGCTCGATTTCCGGCGAGGCCGGGGCGCGCTCGCGATCGAACGGACCGCCCGGGGCGAGATGCATCAGGGCAAACGTCAACGCGCTGATGACCAGCAGCAACGGGACGGTGAACAGGATGCGCTTGACGAAATACATTTCAGTTTGGACCTTGGGCCTGGGACTTTGGACTCACCTTCCGGATGGCCTGCAGCGGATGATTGTCCAGCACGTTCGGATAAATGCCTTGAATCCGGTTGGTGTCGTAATAATTGATGCCGACGTAAAAGTAAATCGGAACGATGGGCACCTCGTCGCGCACCAGGATGGTTTCCGCCCCCTGAAACAATTTTTCACGCTTTGCCAGGTCCGGTTCCTGGTTCGCCTGCCGGATCAGTTCATCGTAGCGCGCGTGCTTCCAGCCGGTGCGATTGTTGCCGTCGTTGCTGGTAAAGCAGCCGAGAAACGTGCTCGGATCGTTGTAATCGGCCACCCAGCTCGAGCGCGCCAGCGCGTAATCCAGCTGCCTGAGCCCATTCAGGTAGGCGGTCCATTCCACCTGGCGCAGGTCCATTTGAATCCCCAGTTCGTCGCGCCACATCTGTTGCAGCTCCACGGCCACTTTTTCATGGATTTTGGACCCGCCCCCGGCCGCGGCATTGAACATATACTCGAATCGCGGAAAGCCTTTGCCCCCGGGATAACCGGCCTCGGCCAGCAATTGCCGCGCCCGGGCCGGGTTATAACCGAGCCCCTCCGGCGACGTGTAATGGGCGGTGCCGTCGGGCACGAGGTGCGTCGCCACACGCTCGCCGCCCTTGGTGATCTTTTTGACGATGCGCTCCTTGTCCACCGCCAAGGCCAGCGCCTGCCGGACGCGCGGGTCGTCAAACGGTTTGCGGGTGACATTAAAGCGGAAAAAATAAGTGCCCAGGTAATCAAACCGGTGAAAATCCGGCCGCTGCAGCAACACGTCCAGCAGGCCGGCCGGAATCAGCGCCGTGTCCCAGACGATGTCTGCCTCGCCCCGTTCATAAAGGTTCAACGCCGCGTTGGCGGAACCGACCGGCAGGATGTCGATGAGTTCCGATTGCGTATTGGCGGCATCCCAATAACGCGGATTTTTTTTCAACCGGACCTTGTCGTTCAAGCGCCAGTAAACCAGCTCGTACGGGCCGCTGACGGGCAACGGTTTGGCCATCAGCCACCGGTCGCCGTATTTTTCGATCGCCTGGCGCGGCACCACGCAGGCGACGGGCTGGGCGCAAAGGTCGAGGAAAAACGGCGTGGGATGGTTCAGCTCGACGCGCACGGTCCACGGGTCAAGCGCCTGCACTCCCATCTGGGTCGGATCCTTGATTTTGCCATCGGTGAAATCCTCCGCATTTTTAACAAAGAACAGCAGGCCGGCGTATTCGGAAGCCGTGGCCGGATCCAAGGCCCGCCGCCAGGAATAAACCACGTCGGCGGCGGTGAGGGGTTCGCCGGTGGACCAGACGAGATTCGTCCGCAAATGAAACGTGTACGTCCGCGCGTCGGGAGAAAGCTCCCAGCTTTCGGCCAGGCCGGGAATGGCGGCCGAGGTGTGCGGGTCGAACCGCGTCAGCCCTTCGAACAGTCCCATGGCCACCCGCATGTCCGCCTGCCCGGTCAGGAGGCCGGGATCAAGCGTCTGGGCTTCGGCCCCGTTGAGGATGGTGAGATCGGCGGGCGGCTCGCGGCGAAGGCAGCCGGAGAGCATCAGTGCCCCACCAAGCAAAAAAACGCAACCGGTCCAGAAACGAAAACGCGCCCCCGAAAAAAATCGGCGGGCGCGCTTGAAATCGACCATCGCGTTATTTGGATTGGGCCGGCGCCGCCGGGGCATTGCTGGAGGCGGTCAGGGGTGCCGACGCCGAATTGTTCGCCGGTGCAGCGGCGGGTTGAGCAGCGGGCAGCATGCCGGGTGAAGCGGCCGTCGGGGCCACCGGCTGGGAGCCGGTGACCGGCGGCATTTCCATCTGTTTTTGCTGCAATTGCTTTTCAAATTCCTTACCGCCGCCAGGGGTGTGGAGCTTGTCCTGCAAATAACCCAGGAACAGCGCCATCACGAAGAAAACCACGACGGCCCACTTGGTCACCTTGGTCAACACGTTGCCGGAGCCGGCGCCAAATAGCGCGTCCGCCGCGCCGCCGCCAAAGGCCAACCCGGCGCCGGCATCCTTTTTGGGCAGTTGAATCAAAACCAGCAAGATCAACAGCACGCAGTTGATCACCAGAAATACGGTCAGCAGACCTGCAATGAATGAAGCCATAGCGGGATATTAAATCGAATTTTTGATAATGTCAGCAAAACTTCGCGTTTCCAGGGAGGCGCCTCCGACCAGGGCCCCGTCCACGTCCGGCTGGCTCATCAGCTCCTTGGCGTTCGCCGGTTTGACGCTGCCGCCATATTGGATGCGGACCTTTTTGGCCACCGCTTCGTCAAACATCTTCGCCAGCAGGGCGCGGATGAATGCATGCGCATCCTGCGCCTGCTGCGTCGTCGCCGTCTTGCCCGTGCCGATGGCCCAGACGGGTTCATACGCAATGATGGTTTCCACCATTTGTTCCTTGGTCAAGCCGGCCAGGCTGCCGCGGACCTGGGTTTCCAGCACCTTTTCCGTCTGGCCGGCTTCGCGCTCCGCCAGGGTCTCGCCAACGCAAACAATGGGCTTGAGCGACGCCGCGTGGACGGCCGCCGCCTTTTTGGCGACGATGGCATCGGTCTCCTTTTGATACTGGCGCCGCTCCGAATGGCCGAGGATGACGTAGCGCACGGAAAATTCCTTGAGCATCCCGGCGCAAATCTCGCCGGTGAACGCGCCGAAATTTTGCGCGCTCATGGTTTGCGCCCCCAGCCGGATGTTGGAATCCAGGATGACCTTGGAGACCGCGTCGAGCGCGGTGAACGGCGGGCAGACGACGATGTCCACTTCCTTCACCCCGGCCAGTTCCAGCTTCAGGTCATCAACCAGCGCCAGCGCCTCGGCCACGGTCTTGTTCATTTTCCAGTTGCCGGCAATAATCAATTTACGTTCTTTGTTCATCTTTTAAAAAAGCTTAACGCAAAGACGCCAGGGTTCAAAGGCGCAAAGTTTAAAGGCCATTCACCACGCGGCGGATTGCATTTTTTACATATTGTTCACCAAAATTAATTACCAGCCCTAATTTCAATCCGGTCAACCGCAAATAGGTCAGCATCTGGGCCTCGAAGATTGGGTTCCATTCTGTGACCGCTTTGTTGTCCACCAACACCAAATCATTCACTTTCAAATCAAGCCGGAGTGGGCTGGCGAGTCGCTTACCTTTATAAGCAACCGGCACTTGCAATTGTCGGACGGTTGTCATTCCGCGACGGGTCAATTCTTCCACCATCGCCTCTTCATATATCGACTCGATCAATCCAGGCCCGCCCAATTCCCGATGAACTTCAATCGCACTGTCCACAATGACTTTGCTGATTTCATTTTCGTTCATCCTAGCGGCTTTGGGTCTTTGCGTCTTTGCGTTAAATTTACTTTTCCGACAACGCGGCCACGCCCGGCAGGACCGCGCCTTCTAGGAATTCGAGGCTCGCGCCGCCGCCGGTGCTCATGAACGTCACCTTGTCCCCCAGCTTGGCCTTGTTCAGCGCCTTCACGCTGTCGCCGCCGCCGATGATGCTTTTGGCGCCGCCCTTTTGCGTGGCGTCGGCCACCGCCTGGGCGACGGCATTGGTGCCGGCGGCAAACTGCTTGTTTTCGAACAGGCCCATCGGCCCGTTCCACAAGATGGTCTTCGCCTTAGCGATCTCGGCCGCGTAGGCCTTGACCGTCGCGGGTCCGATGTCGAGCCCGGCGGCATCGTCCGGACAATTCATGTCGGCGTTGGTCCTGGGATTTTGATATTCAATCACCGGCCTGCCTTTCTTGTCGAGCTTGTCGCTCTTGACCGGCACGGCCACCACGTCATCCGCGGGCAGCAGAAACTTCACGTTTTTCGCCTTGGCTTTGGCTAGGGCTGACTTGGCAATTTCGGTGGCGTCCGGCTCCACGAGCGATTTGCCGGTCTTATAACCCTGCGCCAGGCGGAAGGTGTACGCCATCGCGCCGCCAATCAAAATCGTGTCCGCCTTTTCCAGCAGCCGGTCGATCACCTTGATTTTGTCGGAAACTTTCGCCCCGCCGAGAATTACCACGAACGGGCGGGCCGGCTTTTCCAATTCGTCACCCAGGAACTTCAATTCGCGCTCCATCAGCAGTCCGGCGGCGCACTGACCGCCGCGTCGGGCCACCACGCGGGCGACGCCCTCGGTGGAGGCGTGGGCGCGATGCGCCGCGCCAAAGGCGTCGTTCACATAAACGTCGGCCACCTTGGCCAGTTTTTCGGCAAACGCCGGATCGTTTTTCTCCTCTTCGTTGAAGTAGCGGACGTTCTCGAGCAGCGCCACATCGCTGTCCTTCATGCCAGCGGCGGCTTTCTCGACTTTTTCGCCGATGCAATCATCCACGAATGCGACGCGCCGGCCGAGCAGTTCAGAAAGTTTTGTCGCGATGGGCGCGAGCGACATCGTGGCTTCGCGCTTGCCCTTGGGCCGCCCGAGATGCGCGGTCAAAATGAGCCGGCCGCCCTTCTCGATCAGCAGTTTCAGCGTGGGCAGGGTCTCGATGATGCGCGTGGCATCCGTGATGACCATTTGCCCGTCCTTTTCCTCCAGCGGCACGTTGTAGTCCACGCGCATGAAAACACGCTTGCCGCGGACCTCCAGATCTTTAACCGTTAATTTTGCCATAAATTTGCTCTGTTTCCGAAAAATTTCGAATTGCGAGCATACCTTGGAATCGTCGCGAGTAAAGTGAATTCAGTGTAACGGAAGATAATGGGCACCATCAGAAGCGCGCGTCAGAACCCAGCAATTCAAATCAACCTTGACCCAATAATTTCAATACGGATTCCACGGCCGACTCGGCCTTGACGGACTGCAATGTACCGCCCCGGGGCTTGATTTCCACTTCGCCTTTGGCCAGCGATTTCTCGCCGATGCCCAGGCGGATCGGAAAACCCACCAGGTCGGCATCCTTGAATTTCACCCCAGGCCGCTCGTCGCGGTCATCCAGGATCACCTCCACGCCGCGCCCGGTGAGGTCGGCATACAGCTTTTCGGCCAGTTTCATCGCCGCGCTGTCCGGCGCCACGGCCAGCGGTGTGATGCAGACCGTGTAGGGCGCCACGCTCAATGGCCAGATGATGCCGTCCTTGTCGTTGCTTTGCTCGATGACGGCCTGCAAAGTACGCGTGACGCCGATGCCGTAGCAGCCCATGACGCACGGCTTGCGATTGCCCGATTCGTCGAGGTACTGCGCGTTGAACTTGTCGCTGTATTTCGTGCCCAGCTTGAAAACGTGGCCGACCTCGATGGCGCGGCGGATTTTCAACGACTTGCCGCATTTGGCGCACGGCTCCCCTGCCCCGACGGTCCGCAGATCAAACCATTGCGTCACCTGGATGTCGCGCTCGATGGAAACATGTTTCAGATGGAAACCGTCTTCGTTCGCGCCGGTCGTCATGTCGTTGGCGCCGCGCAGGCGCTCGTCGGCCAGCACTGGACAGGTAGGGACGTCGCGCTGCGACGTCCGGACAGCGCAGCGCGCTGTCCCTACCATCGCCCCCAGGCTTCCAGGATGTGCACCCAGCAGTTCAAAAATCTCCTCCGGAGTGGCTGGCCGGGCGGCGGCCGCCCCCGTCCGGGCCATGAACTTGGTCTCGTTCAACTGGTCGTCGCCGCGAATTAAAATAATGACCGCCTTGCTGTCCGCGATGTAAACCAGCGTCTTGATCTGGCGATTGGCCGGCACGCTGTAGGGCGCCTTGCTCAGCGCTTCGATGGTCACGACGCCGGGAGTGGGGAATTTCTCAGCTGCCGGGCCAACCTCGCGCGCGGCGGTTTTGGGAATGCCACTGGTAGCCTTTTCGATGTTCGCCGCGTAGCCGCAGGCTTCGCAATACACCACTTCGTTCTCGCCCGTCTCGGCGGGCACCATGAATTCGTGCGAGTGGCTGCCGCCGATGACGCCCGTGTCGGCCTCGACCGGAAACGTTTTCAATCCGCACCGTTCGAAAATTCGCGCGTAGGCGTCGTACATCTTCTGGTAAGTAACCTGCGATGCCTCGTCGGTTGCGTCAAAACTGTAGGCGTCCTTCATGATGAACTCGCGGGCGCGCATCAGCCCGAAACGCGGGCGGATTTCGTCGCGGAACTTGCTGCTGATCTGGTAGAAATTCCGGGGCAACTGGCGGTAGGAATTGATCTCGGCGGCGACGGTGGAGGTGATGACTTCCTCGGCGGTGGGGCTCAGCAGCCACTCGCGGTTGCCGCTGTCCCTGACCTTGTAGAGCACGTTGCTGGCGGTTTCGTATCGGCCGCTTTGCTGCCAGATTTCGGGCGGTTGGAGCGCGGGCATGAGCAATTCGAGCGCGCCGGCGCGGTCCATTTCCTCGCGGACGATCTGCTCCACCTTGCGCAGCGCGCGCAGGCCGAGGGGCAGAAAGGTATAAACTCCGCCGGCGAGCTTGCGGATGAGGCCGGCGCGGAGCAGGAGTTTGTGCGACAGAATTTCCGCGTCAGCCGGGGCCTCGCGAAGGGTCGGGATCAAAGTTTGTGTCCACTTCATGTGGCCGAAAGATTAACCACAAAGGCGCGTCAGAACGAAGTATTTTTATCTGCGTCATTTTGGCGTGCGCGGACATGTCCCGCGCTCTCAAAGCGGCGACACGTCGCCGCACTCCAACCCCAATATTGCTGCTACTTCACGACGTTTACCAGCGGGGCCAATCCCTGGATCCGCACTTCCAGCCGGTCGCCGCTCTGGATGGGGCCGATGCCGCTGGGCGTGCCGGTCAGGATGACGTCGCCGGGCAGCAACGTCAGGTTGGTGGAGATGAAACTGACGAGCTGGGCGGGCTTGAAGATGAGCTGCCGGGTGTTCGAGTTCTGCCGCAACTGGCCGTTCTGGAACAACTGAATGTTCAAATCCTTCGGATCAATTTTTGTCTCCACGTACGGACCGAGCGGCGTGAAGGTGTCGAACGATTTGCACCGCGCCCACTGGCTCTCGGAATTCTGGATGGTCCGGTCGCTGACGTCTTCGGCCGACGTGTAACCGAAGATGAAGCGGGCGGCCTGGGTGGCGGTGACGTTGCGGATTTTGCGGCCAATGACGATGGCCAGCTCGGCCTCGTAGTCGGTGCGATGCTCGCGGAACGGAATTTCAATCTTGCCGCCGTCCGGGAGCAGCGACGTGGTGGCCTTGAGCCAGAACAGCGGTTCCTTGGGCAGCGGCTTGCCGGTCTCGCGGGCGTGGTCGGCATAGTTGAGCCCCACGGCAATGATTTTGGACGGGACGACCGGCACCAGCGTCTTGACGCCCTTGCGCGGCGTCGGTTTGCGGTCGAAGGTGGGCGACCCGAAAACGTCGCCCTGCAGCCGGAACAATTCACCCTCCGCAACCTTCGCGTAAAACACGTCGTCGCCCTTTTGGAATCGGCCAATGGCTGCCATGGCATTTAGGAATTACGATTTTTGATTTATGATTTGCCCGCCCAAGATTTTTTTCAATCGTAAATCGTAAATCATAAATCGTAAATGGCATTGTTGCCTGTTGCCGCGCTTTCCGCTATATTAGCGGCGTGAATCACCTGACGAAACAGGAACAATTGGTTCTCTGCATCGTCCTGGGTCTGCTGTTGACCGGCTGGGCGGTGAAGCTGTACCGCACCGCGCATCCGCCGCCAGCGGTGATTCAATCCGTGAAACCTTGACATGCAAGAGATCAATTTCGAGGAAATGGTGGAGTTGATCGTCGCCCGCGACGCGCGCTACACGCGGGAAGCCTATAATTTTGTCCGCGAAGCGCTCGATTTCACCCAGAAACTCATCGTCAAGGAAAACCGGGGCCAGATCCGGCACGTGAGCGGCCAGGAACTGCTCGAAGGCATCCGGCAGTTCGGCCTCCAGCAATTCGGTCCCATGACGGTGACAGTGCTGGCGGAATGGGGCATCCACCACTGCGGCGACTTCGGCGAGATTGTGTTCAACATGGTGGAGACCGGGCTCCTGGCCAAAACCGAACGGGACAGCCGCGAGGATTTTCAGAACGGCTACGATTTCACCGATGCCTTCCGCAAACCGTTCTGGCCATCGCAAAAAACCGATCCTGAAACCAAACCGACACCCGGCTGACAGGCCCACTTCGTTGCCGGGCTGCCGTCCATGGCCGGGTTGCTCACCGAACGCATTTCGCCACCGTCCTTCCCTCACGCCGATGTCGTCCTTCCGGGCGGGTTGGTGCCCTGTTTGGCCTCGCGTTGAGACCCGGGCTCGACCTCAAGACAGCCAAATGTGACATTACCGGCCGGGGGAATTGCATTGCTCAAAACGGGTTTTGGTATATGTTGTGGCTCTGATTTCGCATTATGGCAGACACGTCGTTTTCGACCCGGGTGGCAGCGATGAAAATACCCTCGCTGCCGCCCGGCGTCGTCCTGACCACGCTGGATAACGGCCTGACGATCATCGTGGGTGAAGACCGCAGCGCCCCGGTCGTCTCGACGCAGGCCTGGTGCATGTCCGGCAGCATTCACGAGGGGCGCTGGCTTGGCGCCGGGTTGTCGCACGTGCTCGAACATATGTTGTTCAAGGGCACCACCACCCGCCCCGGCAGCCGCATTGACCAGGAGGTCCAGGAGGCCGGGGGGTACATGAACGCCTACACCAGCTTTGATCGCACGGTGTTTCACATCGATGTGCCCAGCAGCGGCCTGACCACGGCGATTGACATCCTGTGCGACATCATGCAGCACGCCACCCTGCCCGCCGACGAACTGGCCAAGGAACTCGACGTCATTCGGCGCGAGATGGATATGGGCCAGGATGATCCCGGGCGCCGGTCGAGCCGGCGGCTGTTTGAGACGGCTTACACGCGGAGCCCGTACCGATACACGGTGATCGGGTATCCCGACATCTTCAACGAGCTCAAGGCGGCGGACATCCGCGGCTACTACGCCGAGAAATACGCGCCAAACAACGTCTTTTACGTGGTGGTCGGCGACGTGAACGGCCCAAAGGTGGTCGAACAAATCCGCAAGGCTTACGAAAAATCCAAGGCCAAGGCGCTGCCGCCGGTGGTGCTGCCGGAGGAGCCGGAGCAGACCGCGGCGCGCGAAGTGGTTGAGGAAGCCGCCATCGAGCTCGGTCACTTTCATCTGGCCTGGCACATTCCGGATTTTCGGCACCCGGACCTGCCGGTGCTTGACGTGCTGGCCGTGTTGCTGGGCAGCGGGCGCAGCTCGCGGCTCTACCAGCGCGTTCGCGAAAAACAGGGCGTCGTGCATCATGTGGATGCCTGGACGTACAGCCCGGGCAGTGCGGGCCTGTTTGGCGCCAGCGTGATCGCCGACGGCGACAAATTCACCGCGGCGCGCGACGCCGTGCTGGCCGAGGTGGAAAGGATGAAGACCTCGCCGGTGTCCGGCGGCGAGCTGGCCAAGGCGGTGAAGCAGTTCATGACCGCCACGCTCGCCGCGCGCAAGACGATGGAAGGCCAGGCGCAGAACCTCGGCTCCAACTGGCTCGCGGCGAATGACCTGAATTTTTCCGAACGGTATCTGGCGGCCGTCAAGCGGGTGCGGCCGGACGACGTCCTGCGCGTGGCGCGCGAATATCTTACCGCGGAAAACCGGACGCTCTACGCCCTGCTGCCCACCGGGTCCGCCCCCAAATCCGCCATCACCGTCGAGGAAGCCAACGAACTGCCCATCCGGAAATTTGCCCTGCCGAACGGGCTGCGCCTGCTGGTGAAGGAAGACCATCGCCTGCCGTTTGTCGAGTTTCGCGCCATGTTCCAGGGCGGCGTGCTGGCCGAAACCTGGGAGGACAATGGCATCACCCAGTTGACGAGCCGGATGCTGTTGAAAGGAACCTCCCATCGCAGCGCCCGCGACATCGCCACGGAAATTGAATCGGTCGGCGGCAACATCGACAGCTATGGCGGCAACAACAGTTTTGGAGTCAACCTGGAAACCTTGAGCAGCGATTTCGCCACCGGCCTGGACCTGCTGGCCGACGTGCTGCTGAACCCCATTTTCCCCGCCGACGCCCTGGAGCGCGAGCGCGAGGTGCAGATTGCCGACATTTACGCCCAAAAAGACAACCTGTTGAAAAGCGCCAGCCTGGCCATGCGCCGCGGGCTCTTTGGCCTGGCCGGCTACGGCCTGGATTCCACCGGTACCGAGGAAGTCGTCGCCCGACTCAAGGCCGGGAGCTTGAAAGCGTTCCACAAAAAGCTGGCCACGCCGGGCAACTGCGTGATGGCGATCTACGGCGATGTGGAAACCGCCGAGGTCAAATCCGCCGTCGTGGAGACGTTTGGCGGCTGGAAACCGGGGTCGCCGGCAAAGGAGTTGATCCTCCTTCCGCCGGCCGCGCCCGTCCCCCTCGTCCAGCGGACTGAGGAGACCCGCGACAAAAAGCAGGCGGTCATCGTCATCGGTTTTGCCGGAACGACCCTGCACCACGAGGACCGTTACGCGCTGGATCTGCTGCAGGAATCGTGCAGCGACCTCGGCTCGCGCCTGTTCCTCCGGATTCGCGAGCAACTGGGGCTGGCTTACTACGTCGGCGCGCAACATTTTGCGGGGCTGGCGCCGGGTTACTTCGCCTTTTATGCCGGCACCGAGCCGGCCAAGGCCAAACTGGTTGAGGAAGAGATGCTCAAGGAGGCCGCCCTGTTGCGCAACGAAGGACTGACCCTCGAGGAACTCAAACGCGCCAGAGCCAAAATCATCGGCCAGAAAAAAATCGCCCGCCAGGAACTGGGACACCTCGCTTCCACGACCGCCCTGGATGAATTATACGGACTGGGCTATCGGAATGCGGAACTGGAAGACGCTAAGTATGAGGCGGTGACGCTGGAGCAAATCAAGGCCATTGCCCAAAAATATCTCCAGCCGGAGGCCTCGGTCGTGGCCGTGGTGAAGCCGGAACCGGCGGAGTAAGTTGGATCACGCCCGGACGACCAGCTGGCGCAGGACATAGGGCAAAATGCCACCGTGCTGGTAGTAATCAATCTCGATGGGAGTATCAATCCGGCACCGCACCGGCACGTCCTCCACCTTCCCGTCCCGGCGCGTAATTCTCAGCGTCAGGTCCTGCTGCGGCCTTAAATCCGCGCCCAGCCCGATGACATCATAGGTTTCGCTGCCGTCGAGCCGGAGGCTTTGCGCGTTGGTGCCATCCTTGAATTGCAGCGGCAAGACGCCCATGCCCACAAGGTTGCTGCGGTGGATGCGCTCGAAACTTTGCGCCACCACGGCTTTCACGCCCAGAAGATTCGTTCCTTTCGCCGCCCAATCGCGGCTGGAACCGGTGCCGTATTCCTGACCGGCGATCACCACCAACGGCGTGCCGGCCCGCTGATATCGGATGGCCGCGTCGTAAATACTCATCGGTTCGCCCTGGGAGGGACGGCTCGCCGAGCCGTCCGCGGACGCCGACAGCGCGGCGTCCCTGCCATAAAAAATCGTCACCCCGCCTTCGACCCCGGGCACCATCAGGTTTTTGATGCGCACATTCGCAAACGTGCCGCGGGTCATCACCCGGTCATTACCCCGGCGCGAGCCGTAGCTGTTGAAATCCGCCGGCTCGACGCCGTGCTCGATCAGGTATTTCCCCGCCGGCGACGTTTTCTTGATGGACCCGGCCGGCGAAATGTGGTCGGTCGTCACGCTGTCACCGAAAATGCCCAGCGCCCGGGCGCCTTGGATCTCGCGGATTTCGCCCGGCTTCATCGAAAAATCGGCAAAGAACGGCGGCTCCTGGATGTAGGTGGACTTGGCGTCCCATTCGTACACGTTGCCGGTGGTGGACGGAATTTCGTTCCACTTCGGATTCTGCGCGGCGAAATCCTGGTAAAGCTTGCGGAACACGGCCGGCTGCAGCGCGGCCTGCAGCAGGTTGCGGATTTCGGCCAGGGTCGGCCAGAGTTCCTTCAGCAAAACCGGCTTGCCGTCCTTGCCGGTCCCCAGCGGCTCGGTGCTCAGGTCAATGTCCACGCGCCCGGCCAGCGCAAAGGCGACGACGAGCGGCGGCGACATGAGGAAGTTTGCCTTGATGTTCTGGTGCACGCGCGCCTCGAAATTGCGGTTGCCGGAAAGCACTGACGCGGCCACCAGATTGTTTTTGACGACCGCGTCCTCGATCGGCGCGGCCAGCGGGCCGGAATTGCCGATGCACGTTGTGCAGCCGTACCCGACGAGGTTGAAACCCAGCCGGTCCAGATACGGTTGCAGCCCGGTCTGGTTGAGGTAATCGCTGACCACGCGCGAGCCGGGCGCCAGCGACGCTTTGACGACCGGGTTCACGCTCAGGCCGCGCTCGACGGCTTTCTTGGCCAGCAACCCGGCGGCCAGCATCACGCTCGGATTCGACGTGTTCGTGCAGCTCGTGATGGCCGCGATCAAAACCGAACCGTGGCCGATGGCGGTTTTGCCGTGGCCGTTGGCCGGCACTTCCGCCCGCGTAGCGGCAAATTCCTCGGCTTTCATGCCAAAGCCGCCGTCCGTGACCGGTTTGCTGAACGCGCCGACGAAACTTTCCTTCAACTTTGGCAGCTCGATGCGGTCCTGCGGCCGTTTCGGACCGGCCACGCTGGGCACCACCTTGCCCAGGTCCAGTTCCAATTCCTGGGAGTAGTCGATTTCGCCCTTCCGGGGCATGGCGAACAATCCCTGGGCGCGGTAATAATTTTCATAGGTCCGGCAATGCTCCTCGTTGCGGCCGGTCGCGCGCAGGTAATTCACGCACTCGGTGTCGATCGGGAAAAAGCCCATGGTCGCGCCGTATTCCGGCGCCATGTTGGCAATGGTCGCGCGGTCCACCACCGGCAGCGCCGATGCACCGGGGCCGAAAAACTCGACGAACTTGCCGACGACCTTTGCCTTGCGGAGCATCTGCGTGACCGTAAGCGCGAGATCGGTGGCGGTGACCCCTTCGCGCAATGTGCCGGTCAGGTGGACTCCCACGACGTCCGGCGTGAGAAAATAAACCGGCTGGCCGAGCATGCCCGCTTCGGCTTCGATGCCGCCGACGCCCCACGCCACGATGCCAATGCCGTTGATCATCGTGGTGTGCGAGTCCGTGCCGACGAGCGTGTCGGGATAGAAAATGGCATCCGGCGTCCGGGAGCTGGGGTCTTGGGAAGACAACACACCTTTGGCAAGGTATTCGAGATTGACCTGGTGAACGATGCCGATGCCGGGCGGGACGACTTTGAACGTGTCGAACGCCTGCATGCCCCATTTCAAAAACTGGTAACGCTCGCGGTTGCGCTGGAATTCAATCTCCAGGTTCTGCCGGAACGCCTCCGGCGTGCCGTTCACGTCCACCTGCACCGAATGATCCACCACGAGGTCCACCGGCACGAGCGGTTCGATGAGCTTGGGATTCTGTCCGAGCTTTCGCACGGCCGAGCGCATGGCCGCGAGATCCACCAGCAGCGGCACGCCGGTGAAATCCTGCAACACGATGCGGGCCACCACGAAGGGGATTTCCTCCGTGCGGGTCTCGTTGGGTTTCCAGTTGGCCAGGGCGCGGACGGCCGCTTCGCTCACGCGCTTGCCGTCGCAATTGCGCAGGACGGACTCGAGCACGAGCCGGATGGAGACGGGCAGGCGGGAGATCCGGCCGACGCCGGCCTTTTCCAGCGCCGGCAGCGAGTAAAAGCGGCCCTGATTGCCGCCGCTCCCCAGGTCGAATTTCTGCAATGAATCGAACAAATTATGCGGTACGCTCATTTAATGCCTTCAATAAGCCAATCAAAATGAAGCCTGCGCGCAACGGTGTCAAGCGAAGGGCGATGGCCGTGGTGTTCAATTTGAAGTGGAGCGCGGATTGTCCTCAATCCGCAGCAGTTGGATATTGCCGGAACACTGCGAGTTGAGACAACTCGCGCTCCGCTCTAGTGATTTTCATTTCCAATTAGACACCACCGCGAAGGCAAGACGTACTACGTTTTGATTTCCAGGATTACTTGGACGCTGCGGCGGCAATCAAGGCGATTAAGTTGGTGATCGTGCACAGCCCGATGTTGTTCGGTGCGATGGCGTTAACTGGTTCTTTGAGTGGTGTCGCTATGGCAACGGCCGGTCGGGCCGGCGGCGGTTTTGCGGAGACACAGCCGATACAAAAACAAACGCATCCCGCGACCAGGAGAGATTTAACCATTAACAGCTTCATACAACTGAAGCCTAAAGCAGCATATTTCAGGCCCAATTCCCCATTTGGCTGGGGCGAAGCAACCGGCCCGTGGGGACGCCTGCCCTGCCTGCGGAGTTCATGGGACCGCCTTAGCACTCCCGGAAGCGGAAAGCACCGATATCCCGCTGAACCGGAGTGGTAGGGAGAGCGCGCCGCGCTGTCCGGACGCCGCCGCGCAGCGTCCCTGCCTGGATTATTTCCCGTTCCGGTTTTTCCCAGCCGAATCCAGATGCAGCAAGGCGCTGACGCGCTGCTCGAAGCGCGGGAGGTCCAGCGGTTTGGTGAAAAAATCATCGGCCTGGGCGGAGGCCGTGCGCTTGGTCACTTCGCCGGAAAGCGCGCTGACAAAAATGATGGGAATTTTCTTCGTGGACGGCTGGCGCCGCAGGATTTCGCAGACCGACAGCCCGTCGAGATCGGGCAACAGGATGTCGAGCAGGATCAAGTCCGGCTTCGCCAGCCGGGCCTGGCTGAGGGCCTGCACGCCGTCGTTGGCCACGATGAATTCGCAACCCAGCCCGGCGAGGCGGTACTGCACCAGTTCGATAAAATCGCGCTCGTCGTCCACAATCAAAATGCGAGGCACCATCCGGCACAATATACCCGCCCCGGCCCGGTTCTCCATGGCGGTCCGGTTAAAGCCGTGTCACGAAATGGAAACACTTGAATTTAGGATTTACGATATACGATTTACGCGTTTTGCCCCGGATCGCGTGAGCATGCGTAAATCGTCAATCGTATATCGTGAATAATCAGCCTGCCTGCGTCCGCGACTGCATATTGGAAACTGTGCTATAGCGCAAAAGCCTTGTTTGCCGCCCCCGGGTATGGAATATATCTGCCGTCATGCCAACGCGCCAGGGCTCGATCAAATTGTTCCGATTGTTCGGAATCGATGTCTATGCGCACTGGATGTGGTTTCTGCTTTTGCTGGCTCGAATCGTATCCCACGATCCCCGATATGGTTCGTTGGCCCGATTTTTGTGTGCATATTTGACGCTGTTTCTGATCGTGCTGATCCACGAGTTTGGCCACGCCCTGGCCTGCCGGTCGGTTGGCGGCCGGGCAAATCAGATCGTGCTTTGGCTGCTGGGCGGGGTGGCGTATGTCTCGCCTCCGCAGCGGCCGGGGGCCATGCTTTGGAGCATTGCGGCCGGGCCCCTCGTGAACGTGGTTCTGTTCCCGGTTTTCTCCCTGCTTTGGATCATGAGCCATTCAGCCGGCTGGTTCGAAACGCAGCCGGGCCTTTATTTGTACATCCGCGACGTTTGGTTCATCAACACGGGCCTGCTGGTCTTCAATCTCATGCCGGTCTATCCGCTTGATGGCGGACAGATTCTGCGTTCGTTGCTCTGGTTTATTTTCGGCCGCGCCCGCAGCCTGCTGATCGCCAGCATTGTCGGTTTTGTCGGCGTGGCGGCCTTGGTCGCGTTGACGGGCCTCCTTTTTGTGTTTTCCGAAGACCGGACTTCGGCCGTCCTGTTGGGAGTCATGGCGGCGTTCATCCTGTTCAATTGTTGGGGCGGTCTCCTGCAGGCGCGGGCCATGGCGCGGCTGACCGATGCGCCGCGGCGGGAGGGCTTCGCCTGCCCGGTTTGCAGGGCGGCGCCCCCGCAGGGCGCGTTCTGGATCTGCGGCAAATGCCGGAAACCGTTCGACACGTTTTTGACCCGCGCCATCTGCCCGAGCTGCGGCGCCCAGTACGGCGTCACCTCCTGCCCCGAGTGCGGCAGCCTGCGGCCCGTCACCGAATGGGAGAGTTTCCTGAACCTCCCGCCGAAACTGTAAACTCGCAACGTAGCAGCCGCCATGAGTCGGCGCTGACCGGAACTCCGCGGGAAAATTTGAGCCAGCTCACGCTGGCTGCTGCAGAAATTCAGGCCGCCCGGTGGAGCGGCCTGAACGGCTTTGCCCTGGGCAAATCGTTTACTTCAGCTTCGCCAGCGTGGCCTTGACGGCTTCGAAGTTTGGCAGTTCCTTGGGCGTGGGCGTCTGCTCGCTGTATTGCACCATGCCGTTCTTATCGATCACGAACGCCGCGCGCGCCGCCGTGGCGCCGAAGCCCATCAGGTCGTCAAGCAGCACGCCATAGGCCTTGGCGGTGGTCTTGTTCAGGTCGCTGGCCAGCGTAATGCCGATTTTGTTCTGCTTGGCCCAGGCTTCCTGCGAGAACGGGCTGTCCACGCTGATGCCGATGACGTCGGCGTTCATGCCGGAATAGGCCGACAGGCCGGCGGTGATGTCACACATTTCGGTTGTGCAGACGCCGGTGAAGGCAAGCGGGAAGAAGAGCACCACCGTGTTCTTCTTGCCAAAATTGTTGCTGAGCTTCACGTCCACGACGCCGGACGCCTGTTTGGATTTGAGATTGAAATCGGGAGCTTTGGATCCTGTGGGAATTGGCATAATCGTTCTTGGTTTTGCGTTTAACTTTTCCTTTCTGGCGTTAGATATGCCACAGCTTCCGGGCGCCTGTCAAACCGGGAGTGCAGGCCGAGCGAGTCCTGATTTCCGTGTAGCGTCGAGCCTGTGGCTCGAAATCGGTGCAGAGCACCGACGCTATAACACAAGCTCAGTGCACCAGGATGGAACGATAAAACTGCGAGCCGGGTCCGGGCGGCGCAGCATTCGTAAAGCTGAACACCTCGCTGACCGGACAATTGGTGCCGAAATTCATCCAGTCCATCAGATTCGACGAGGATTGAACCACGTATGCGTGGCCGTCCTCACCCGTGAACTGCACCTTCCATTGACCGTTTGCCAGCGTAATCGAGCCGATTGAATCTGCGCGCACCAGCGGCAGCAACTGGCTCAGGAGCACTTCATAGGCTTCATCACTGATCCCGTTCGTGAGTTGCGCGCCTGAACTGACATTGAGGAACGGCGACTGTTCGGTCAATTCTGCCACGGCGAGCAGGTCCCCCACCCCGCGGAAATAACCGCCCGGTTGACTGGGCCGGGCCGATTGAATGGCATCGGCAATGGCTGAGGCCTGGGGCGAATTTGAGGAAACGACCAGCGGGTCAAATTGAGGTGGTCCGAACCGTAGCTGGCTGTCAGGAGCGTCATTGGTCAAAACAATCAGTCCGTCGAGCAGAACCTGCCAGGCGCCGGGATCGGGAGTGTTCACCGAAATCGCCGACTGGAGGTTGTTGGTATTAAACAAACCCGCCAGCACACTGACCAAGTGCCAATCGTGCACGGGCGCCATCGGGGCGGCATCGATCGCATCCGTGTCCCCGGTCCAGTTTGTCCAGATGCCCAACCCCAGAGAGTTGGTGGCGTAGGTCAAATTCGGATAAATCCCGTTGGTTTGAATTTGAATCACGCTCAAAACATCCGAGGCTTTGAGATAAATGGTTTGCCAGGGCGTGCCGCGATGGACCCGACCCAGCCAATCGGGCGACAAAGACTCGTTCGTCGGGAAGTCCCAGTTGTCCGATTTCCTTATCAGCGGGTCTTTGATGCCGAGATAACACGGAGTCTGATCGGCGCCGGGCAGCATGGGATTACCGCCCCAAGGCATGTAACGCTGGTTGAGATGTCCGAGGTTTTCACTCGTGAGTGCGGCGGACACATGGTCAATGCGGCTCGACCAAGTCCAATTCAGGTCACTAGCCAGGTAATGAACGAGCGGGTCGTTGACCTGCCACGAGAAATGTTGGACGTTTGTGGCGGTGGGCGTGTATGGCGCCTGCATGATGTTGGTGGCTTCAACCCAGCCAAATTGCGAACTTTGAGCAGGTGGAATAGGTGGAATATGGAAAAAAACACGGAAGGCGTTGATTTCATTGCTACGAACGGTCGGGTCTTTTGTATTCCAATCATTCAGCGGCGGCGGGATAAGTCCTAAGGAAATCGTAACTTGATTGGCCAGTCCGAAGGGGATGCCTTGGCTATTGTAGTTTGTAAGCCACAAGCTTCCGTTGATCGCATTTGTAAATTCTAACGACAAATCGCGGAAGCTGGTCGGTCCGCGCAATTGCACGTAATCAATCACCCGATTCGGTGTGACCGAGGTGTCGAGCATTATTACGCGCAGCTCGTTCGTGAGCATCAGCCACCAGTGCGGCTGCGGATAGGGATATCCCGGCATTGTCGGCGGTAGATTGGTTTCGTAGGGCAACGCCAGATTCGTCGTCAAATACGGGTAGCCGCCATTGAACCGGTATATCGAGTTGGGTATCGCGGCGATGGTCGCATTCAACGGAAGCTGGAACGAAGCTCCGACGCCCAACGGATTATTTATCGGGTCATACCCCGGCCAGACCGGAACGATTAGGCCTGCCGAGGTGACAAGATTCCAGTTCGTGCTGAACCCCTCGTCGTTGGTCAGGATGAGGCTCCGCAAAAAATCCGTTGCGTAAATCGTCACCGAATTGGAATAGGCGTCGGAATACGAGTTCCAACATTCCATACCCAACTGGCTGGTGAGGCTGAGCAGGTACATCTGGTTGTACGAATAGGCTGACGGCGGTGCGTTGCTGTCCGAGCGAGTGACCTGGAGTTTGCGGGTCAACTGGAACGCGTTGTCCATGGCCAGTTCATTGAAGTTCGGGAATCCTTTCCTGGCGCCGATGATCCACGGCACGCCAAAAACATTCATCGGCCAATCAATCACGGCACCGTTGGTCACCGCCAAATCCTCCGCATCCACCGGAAGCGCGAACTGGCTGTCATTTGGCCCCGTCACCGAGGGAACGTTGGTGTAACCGCTGATGAAGACGTTCGTGCCCAGGCCATCCGCATCGCGCGAAAACAGCGGGCGGAAGACGGTCGGGAAAGCGTCCGTGGAAACCGCTTCGTAAAGATTCGCCGACACCTGGAGCAGCCGGTGAACCGCCGGCGTGTACTGGTTCGTCGGGTAAACCTGAATCCGCGCCAACGGGATATTCAACTCAGAAGCCAGCAGGCGGGAGGCGACGTTCGTGAAGAAGGCGACCGGGCTCTGCGTGTCCAAGACCGGTGCGGCTGCCGCCGGCATCGCGAAAGCCAGACCGGCCAGGGCCGCCATCAAAAGCCCGGGCCAACCACGGGCGGATAAGTTCAAAAATCCCCGGCTCGTGCCACCGCGTGCCCGCCAAAACATCATGATGGCAAGTTTATAGGGGGTGGCGCAAAATTGCCAGTTTTAATGCCGGCGGTCGGTTTGCCGCCGGCAAACGCCACCGCGGCCTCCGGGCCTTCGCGGGTTCTGACCCATTGGGACCGATTCAGGGTCTAATGCAGTTTGGGCGGCAACTGGTCGGCATAGGAATACAGTTCGGCCAGGATGGTGCTGGTGTGCTGATTGCGCAGGTCCGGCCCAAACTGCAGGGACTCGGATTCCGCAAATTCATGCAGGACAAGGCAGTACGTGTCGTTGGCCATCACCCCCATCAACTCGCCGACGCGGCTGAACACCAGGTCGCCGCGCGTGGGATTGAACTTGCCGTAAAGCGCCTTGTTGCTGATCAGCTTGACGTATTCCGGCGTGGTCAAATCAATCTGGAAGGTGCATTGTCCGTAATAGCCTTGCTGGGCGCCGACCAGCACCGCGTCCTGGAACTTGTAGGGATCGGTTGATACCGGGAAAATTTTGCAGCCGAGCTCGGTGGCTTCCGCCTTGGTAATCGGCATGAACACGACCCGCGGATCCTGGATGTGGAACGACAGGGAGTGGATGGGAACTTGCGAGCGGTTGTGGCTCAAAACGCCGGTAATGCCCTGCCAATCGGTGCCCGACTGTCCCAGCGTCAACGGGGTGTCCTGCAGATGGCACAGGGCGTAGATGTTGGCGCCGTCGGTGACGAGCACCGTTTCGCCGGTTTTGTTTCGGCTCATGTCAACGCCGAACATGCCGGTCCGGACGGCGTTAATCGTCGTCTGGACCCGGTTCTTCGAGAAGTCATCAAAGATGGTGTTGGGCGTCAGGCCGCGGCCGTCCCGGATTTCCCGGGTGAGGGCGCTGGAATTGGTGACGAGCAGCCGATAACTTTCGGCCAGCCGGGCGTTCTGGGCCTGCTCGGCCGCCACCTGTTGCTGCATCATCGCCACCTGACTGCTGACGAGGCGCTTTTCCGCGTCGGCCGACTGGAGGCGGTTGTTCAGCAGTTCGATTTGTTGCTGAAGGGTCGTGGCCAGCCCCTTCTGTTTTTGGAGTTCCGTTTCCCGCGCGGCGAGTTTCTCGCGCGTCTGGGAATTTTCCGTGGAATCGCTCTGCAATTGCTGGCTCAGCGCCTGGATGTTGGCCGCGGCGGCGGCGTACTGCTTTTCCAGCTCCGCCTGTTTTTGCTGCAACTGGCGGTACTGTGAAAGTTGCTGGTCGAACTGGACCTGCTGCAGCCGCGCCGTTTCGCGGGCCCGGGTCAGTTCCAGCTGCAACTGTTCGCGGTTGTTCTGCTCTTCGGCGAGCGCCTGTTTCATCACCGCCGCCAGTTCCGTTCCGTTGTTATCGGGCGCCTTGGAGAGCACATCCGCCTTGACGGTCACCACGCCTTCATCCTGGCCGATCATCTTGCTGAGGTCCGCCGAGAAGGTCAGCAGGCTCAGCAGGAGGAAGTCGCAGATGACGATGAGGATGCTGCGGTTCATGGCGGTCAGCGTTTGGACGTCGGGGTATCGCTCGCCTCGGCTTCAATCAGCAGTTTGCGGCGCACCGGACGCAGGTTGAAGATTTTAAACACGCACACGAAGACGATGCCGAAGGACGTGGACGAGTAGGCGGCCATCAGGCTGAATTTGATGATGCCCAGCGACACCAGGATCAGCGAGACGATGGTGCCGGCAAAGCCCAGGTACAGTCCGGCGTCAAACAGGTGGTCTTCGTTCTCCAGCAGTCTGAGCTTCATGCGCGGGATCACGTTTTGCCGGCGGATTTCCGCCAGCTTGACGAGGCACGAGATGTAGATCAGCCCCTGCAGCACGAAGAACAGCAGCAGGGTTAACAGGACCATGTTGTTCATAATTTGGGGATGTACGCGAAGGAATCCGGCTGGGACCACATAACCCGTCGTGGGCACATGCAGTCGAAAGATAAAGGGCTCTTTCCGGGTGTCCTGGGCGAGAAACGGCTCGCTCAGAAGCAGCACCACCAGCAGGAATCCCGACGCAAACAGACTCTGGCGGACCAGACGGAATCCACGTCCGGCCGACGCCCGCTTTCGGGACGAAACCGCGGGCCGATTGAGGGTCAAGGCCAACGCCAGAAGAAATCCACTCGCGAGGTAGGCCAGACACTTGAACGTGAAGGCCAGCCGGGGCCAGCGCCAGCACCATTCCAGCCCCAGCACGTACGGGTAGCCGGTGCGGTAGAGCAGCTGGTTCCGTCGCAGCAATTCATTGACGCCGCCCGTACCGAAGCGGAGGCTGTCGCTCAGGTCGGCCTGGGCGGTTTGATTGAAGTCGGTCAGATACCGGGCCACAGCTGCCGGTTTGCCCGAAAGCGCCACGGAAGTGAACAGCACCGGCAAGGCGCCGCCGCCCGGGCGGATCGATGCGGTCAGCGTGTGCAGGGTGTTGGTATCCTCAATCCGGTTGACAAAGGCCACAAGCTGATCCCAGTTGAATCGCTGGGCGAGCAACATCAGATCGATCAGCGCCTGCTCGATGGGCCGGGAACTGCCGCCCTGATTGGCGCCCGCCGCCAGTTGCGCCAATTGGTCGCTCAAGGTGGTGGTCAGCCGCCCTTCCACCAGCAGCAAGCCGCCGACGGCGATCACTGCGTCAAAGGCCTGGCCTGAGTACGAGGACGAGGGGGGAAAGATGACGGTGTTGGTCAGCTCCCGACAGCGCAGCAACTCCCGCACGGCGGGATTCGGCGACGCCTGCAACAAGTCCAAGGCGGCTTGCCGGTTCTTTTGCCGGATGATGAGGCTGGTAAAAGTGTTGGTCGTCGCGGAATCGCCGGCGAAGATTTCCTTCAGGCTGGCGTCATTCCCCCAAAAGAGCGAGTCCGGGTTCTGTTGCAGGGCGTTGGTCAGCGCCGCCCCGAGCTGTTCTCGGTTCGGAATCATCTCGGCCTCGGCGGCCTGCAAGAGCAATTGCGCGACACCCAGGTTTTGCCACGAAACGAACGTCATGCCCTGCTGCACCACCGAGGGGGTACCCCGGCCAGCCTTTTTCAGGATACCGATATCCAAAGCCCGTAAATGCGCCGGCACCAGCAGGCCGCAAACGAGGAGCAGCACGCCGGCGACTGCACTAGCCAAAGCCCATATCCATCTCTTGTTCATGAGTTTACGCCTGTCCTAATGCTTCCAGGACTGGGTGTTACAGAGGCCTATTTAAGCAGGAATAATGCCCGTTCGACGCTGAATTGGCTTCCTATCCGCAGCATCCGACCGGACAAAAACGGCCGGGAAATCGATGGAAGTGAAGGCGGCGGCATGGCGGCAAACGGTCGTGGCAAACCAAGAGGCAGGCAGGCGGCTGATTAGGAAGATGCGCCGCAGCGGGCTGCTCGCTCACAGCGCGGCCAGGACTTCTGCGGCGTGTTCCTCCGGTTTCACTTGCGGCCAAACCTGTTTGATGCGCCCGTCCGGGCCGATGAGAAATGTCACCCGGCGTGTGCCCTGGAATTTCCGGCCCATGAAAGTTTTTTCACCCCACACTCCATAGGCGTGGACGATCTGCTTGTCTTCGTCGGCCAACAGGGTGAACGGCAGTTTGTATTTCCGGGCAAACTTGTCGTGCGATTTCACCGGATCGGTGCTGACCCCCAGCACCACAGCGCCCTTTTTCTCGAAATCGGAAAACCGGTTGCGAAAAGCGCAGGCCTCCTTCGTGCAACCGGGAGTGTCATCTCTGGGATAAAAATAAAGCACGACCGGTTTGCCCTTGAAATCGGCCAGCGAAATTAGAACGCCTCGGTCGGTGAGCGCCGTGAATCCGGGCGCCGGGTCGCCAGTTTTCAATTTCAATTCGGGTGCTTTGGCCATGGGATTCAGTTGGGAAATAATAGGGTCGAATCGCCCGGAAGTAAACCATCACCCGGATTATGGTTTCTCCATCACATCCGGCTTCAGGTTTCGACCGCTGGCCAGGCTGGCCGGGTGCGCCCCAAGCTGTCTGACAGCGTCCCAAACATACAAGAGGCCGGACAGGCCGGTGCACAGCCCGGCACCCAGCGTCCAGGTCTTGAACCAGCGTCCGTTCAAGTCGCGGTCCCAGTCCAGCAGAATCCAGAGGACGACCACCATCTGCAGGACGGTGGCGATTTTGCCGATGAGGCGCGGGCGGACGATCACCTTGCCGACGATGAGCCGGATGACGGCGATGCCGATCAGTAAGAGCAGGTCGCGGCCGAGGATGATGCCGGTCAGCCACAGCGGGATTTGACCCAGCTGCGGCGAGTGATCGAAGCTGAGCAAAACGACGCCCGAAACGAGCAGTAATTTATCCGCCAGCGGATCGAGCACCGCGCCCAGCTCGCTTTTCTGGTTGTAGCGGCGTGCAATGTAGCCGTCCACGCCATCCAGGATTGAGGTGATGGCGAAGGAAAGGAGCGCCAGCAATCGATGGACTTCATTGCCGGTCTCGACGTAATAAAGGGTTTCGACGACAAAAAAAGGAACCAGCAGGATGCGCAGGATCGTGATTTTATTGGCTGTCGTCATGGCCGGTGCCGCGGAGTCTGACACGAATTTCATGAATTTGCACCAATTTCAATTCAGGTGACTTTCGGCGACACATCCCCTAGATTTTCCGCGAATGAAACCGAGCGAAACGAAACCTGTGGTGGGAATTCTGATGGGCAGTGACTCCGATTGGCCGACGATGAAGCAGGCCGCCGAGGCGCTGGCCCGCTTTGCCATTCCGAGCGAGGCGAAAGTCATTTCCGCTCATCGCACGCCGCAGGATCTTGAAGACTATGCCAGCCGCGCGCGCGAGCGCGGTTTGTGGGTGATCATTGCCGGCGCCGGCGGGGCGGCGCATCTGCCCGGCGTGACGGCCGCCTTCACCACCTTGCCCGTCATCGGCGTCCCCATTGAAAGCAAGTCGCTCAACGGGCTCGATTCCTTGCTGTCCATCGTGCAAATGCCGCCGGGCGTGCCGGTCGCCACCGTGGGCATCGGCGCCGCGAAGAATGCCGGCCTGCTGGCCGCGCAGATCCTGGCGGTGGGCGACGAGGACTTGCAACGTCGGCTGGTGGAATTTAAAAAACAGCTCGCTGACGAATCCCGCGCCAAAAACCAGACGCTCGCCGGCGCCTTGCCGACGAAGTAATCCCGGCACGGCTCACCGGCCTCGTTCCACTTGACCTCGGCGCGCGCCGGGTTTGTCCCGCCCCCCCCGCTCTAAAGCCTTCTGGCATAAAGCCTGCTCAATGGTCACACCGAAAGCCGCTCCGACCGATAATAACCGGTCCGGAGCAGATAAACCGACTTAGCACTATGACTGAATATATTGTCAGACGCACGGGCAAGATGCTGTTTCCGCATCTGGCGCGCGACCAGCGTAACTGGCAAATGCTTCAGATTCTGGTCGTCCTCACTGTCACGGTTATGGCCATCACCTGTCTGGTGATGTGGATGTCCGACTACCGTCACTGATCTGAAGTTTGTCCAGGAATTAACCGGCGGAGGTTGAATCGCACGGTATGATGACAGACTTTTATCCCCACGCCCATGCGCGGAAACTGCGGCTGCGGCCAGTGGCCCGCGCCCGCCGCCATGATCCCGGCTGAACCGGCCCAGTCCCGTTCAGCGCCTCTCCCCTACTTCTCGCTCACGCTGATTTCAATCGGCGACTGCAAGCCCTGGGCGAATTCGTCCACGTATTGCTTCCACGCATCGGCATCCTTGAACGGGCTGGCCTTGTCCCAAGCGAAACCCGCCCAGTAAGATGCGACATTGTTTTCCGGCAGCATCGCCAGCAGGAGATTGTTCAACTTGTCTTCGGTTTGTTTCTCCACCAGTTTCGGGTCGGCAACGATGGCCACACCCTGTTTGCCGGCGTTCTTTTCCATGTCCTGCCAGCTCAACAGCCAGCCGTGGCCGGCATTGAATTCCACCTGCTCGCCCTTGACCTTCTTCAGCCCGATGCCGGTCGTCAACCCCAGCGACTGGCCGGGACGCGTGTAGGATTTATAAAAGCTCTGGTAGTGATCGAGATTCTGGCCGGCGTCGAGCGTGACCCGTTTGACCTCCGCCACGCTGATGCCGTTGACGTTGAACGGCTCGTAGGTCAGCTCGAACATCACGCGGATGGGCCCGTTGGCGAGCGTGCGGGAACTGGTAAAATTGCGCGAGACCCAGAGCTGGTCGGCCGCCCAGAGGCCGTTGCCGCCGTCGCCCCGGCTCAAGCCGGCGGAATAGTCGTCGAATCCCTCGCCCATGTCCTCGTGATAATTGTCCAGCATGTACCAGTCGTTGATGACCATGCGCGGGGTCCGCTTGGACCAGATGTCGATGGTGCTGCTGCAAAGCGGCTCGCCCTCCCAGGTTTCCAGCGCCTTGCCGTACGTCCGATGCGCGATGCGGTCGTTCTCCCAGGCAAAATCGTCAAACCGCTCGCGCACGAACCGGCCGAACGCCTTGAACTGTTCCTTGCTGAATTCCGGTTTGGCGCCTTTAAACACCGTGAAGGTCTTTGTCTCGCTCGGCGCGAAATCGGCCTGGAAAATCACCGTGTCCGGCGTGTGATACGCGTCATAGTCCGTGTCCACCGCCTGACAGAGCAGTTCCTTGCCGGCGGCGTCCCTGACGTGAATCCTGGCCAGGTCTTTTTCGCTGAGGGGCGCGAGATCCTTGGCGGACAACTCGAGCGTCTGGCTGGGACGGGCGAGGTTGAGATGATTCACGGCCGTGACCGTAAGCTGGTTCGCTGCGAAACCGGTCACCGGCAAGGCGGCGAATGAAAAGACGATGGACAGGCGCTGGCTGATATTCATGGCGCGAGGTTAGAAAAATCCGTTGCCGGCAGCCAGCCCAATGATGAGCTGCCCGGTATCCCACGGCGGATCACCGCTGGGTCAATTGAGGGTGGCCTCCAACCGCTCGTCCGACCCTTTCCGGCCGCCGCTGACTGTTGTCACCTGCTTACCCCGCTCGCAATTGGCGCTTCGATTCTTAGCTGATCCAGAACTGCCTTTGCCAGCTGGTTGTGCCCCTGCTGGGACAGATGCAAACCGTCCAACGTTGCGCCTTTTGCACCAAACACACCGGCCAGATAACGCTTCGGAATCAACGTCGCCCCGTGCTTTGCTGCCAGCGTCCGCTGGGCCGAGCCGAATGCATTCCAGAATGGCAGCAGCGGCAGTTCGAACATGAGCAGGCGATTTTTGCCTTGCTTCAGCTTGCCCAAAAGTTGGTCGAGCTGCCGGTAAAAGGTCTGTGCGTCGGTGTGCCCCAGCAGATCGTTTCCGCCGATTTCAATGATAACCAAGGCGTTGGTAGTCTGGATGCCGTCGGCCTCGACCACAGCCGTTTCAACCGTTGCCCCGGCGCGGGCAAGGTTGGTCACTTTCAAATGCGATAAATCGCCCAGCACCGCCGGCCAGACGCGTTCCTTGCCGCCAATGCCCGCGCTGATCGAATCGCCCAGGACATAAACCGGCTGCCGGACGGAAACGGTCACCGGCCGGCTCCAGCGATACGGCAGTTCCGCCAGGCACAGTGACAACGAAAGAACGGCAAAGGCGATCACCGCCGCCGCCTTCAAGGTAAACGGCCTTTGGCCGGCGAAGGCGATTCGCACCGCAAGACAAAAGGCAAACCACAGTCCGTAAAAAAACCACGACATGGGAGTGGCTGAAAGAATCACCAGGCTGATACCGGCCAGCCAACCCAATGTCAGGAGCGACACTCCAATCCGGCTGTTCAACCAAAGGCGCAGGGCAAAACTGGCGATGGTCAGGCCCAGGCCGATGAAAAACGCGTTGCCGCTGGCGATTTGGACCACGACCGGGTTCATGCCCTCCGATTAACAAAGTGCTTCGGACATGGCAATCTCCCTCCTATCGGCCGATCCCGGCTTCACGGTGGTCACCGGCCGGTTATAAATCTTCCCTGGAATTCTCATTGCATGTTCGGCGGCGCGGGGACAATCTCGTTTCCATCATGAAAACACTGATTCTTCCGGCGGTTGTTTTTCTATTCACCTTCGCCTCGTCGCTCCTGGCAGCGGACGGTTCGGCGGCGTCTGCGCCCAACTGGCACGCCCAGACGCTGCTTCAGGCGATCGGCAATGTGCTCATCTTCGCGGCCATCGGCATCGTCGCCGCCATCCTCGGTTTCAAGGTGTTCGACAAGTGCACGCCGGGCCACCTCGAAAAGGAAATCCTCGAGCACCGCAACGTCGCGGCGGCCATCATCGCCGCGGCCGTCATCATCGGCGTGAGCATCATCATTGCCGCGGCCATGGTCGGCTGACTCCGCCCGCCCGATGAAACGGAGCAAGCGCATCCGCCTGATTTTGCTGGGCGGCCTTTCCGCCGGCGCGCTGACGGGCTGTGAGCAGAAGCCCGCCATCAGCACCGAAAATGTCTATACCAACAATTTCTTCATTCCCGGCGCCGGTTATTATCACGCGCCGTTTCGCGGCTGGTATGCCCTGCCCTACAACCATTTCGACACCCAGAAAAATCTCTATTTCTATGGCGGCCAGTGGGGCGCCGCGCCCTTCGAGAGCATTACCAACCTTTCCTCCCCCACCACTGAAGCCGCACAAGCCGCGCAGAACGCGCGCACGGATATCGCGCGCGGCGGCTTTGGGGGCTTTGGCGGCACCCATTACTCGGGCGGCGGCTGGGGATACTATTCCTGATGAAACGCCTCCGATGCCAACCCCGACCTGACTGGCGCGAAAAGGTGGAAAGCGTCGGGCTGACGTTTCATTCACACGAGACCGGGCCATACTGGGATGAATCCGCCGGCTATGAACTCAGCCGGGCCGAGGTGGACGAACTCGAACGCGCCGCGAACCGGCTGCATTTTCTCTGCATCGACGCCGCCGAAGCCGTCATCCAGAACAACTGGTGGGCGCGGCTCCGCATCCCGGAAGCCGCCGTCCCGTGCATTTTGCGGTCCTGGGACCGCGACGAATTCAGCCTCTACGGCCGGTTCGATTTCGCCTACGACGGCGTCAATCCGCCGAAGCTGCTCGAGTACAATGCCGACACTCCGACGGCGCTGGTCGAGGCGGCCGTCGCCCAATGGTTCTGGCTGCAGGAGTTGCATCCGCACGCCGACCAGTTTAATTCCATTCACGAGCGGCTCATCGCGGCTTGGAAGCGCTGGGCGGGACAGACCATCCACTTCAGCTGCGTCCGCGACCTGCCTGAGGACGAAATGACCATCCTGTACCTCCGCGACACTTGCGAGCAGGCCGGCGTGAAAACCAAATCCGTTTTCATTGACGACATCGGGTGGCACCGGGCCAAAAACTGTTTTGTGGACCTGGAGGAGGAGCGCATCGAGCGCTGCTTCAAGCTGTATCCCTGGGAATGGCTCTGGCATGAGGAATTTAGCGCCCATCTGGCCGGCTATTGCCTCCAGTTCATCGAGCCCGCCTGGAAGATGCTCCTGAGCAACAAGGGCCTGCTGCCGGTGCTGTGGGAATTGTTCCCCGGCCATCCCAACCTGCTGCCGGCGTTTGAATTTGCCGAGCCGCTTGGAAATCGCTATGTCCGCAAACCGAAATTGAGCCGCGAAGGCTGCAACGTCTCCTGGGTCGAGGGCGGCGTGGTGGTCGAGGAAAACGGCGGCGGCTACGGCGAGGATGGTTTTGTGTTCCAGTCGCCTGCCCCTCTCCCGGACTTTGACGGCAATCATCCCGTGTTCGGCGTCTGGGTCGTGGATCACGAAGCCGCCGGCCTCGGCATCCGCGAGGACACCCGGCGCATCACGGGGAACCTGAGCCGGTTCATCCCGCACTATTTCACATGAGCTTCGCCAACCCAACCCACCTGCGCATCGGGATGCACGGCAATTTCGGCGGCAAGGATTACCGGGTGCTCGGCCGCGTTGTCATGGGCGAAACCGAAGGCGGAGAAACTTATTACTGGAGCGAGTTTAACCTGCAATCGAATGATGGCGGTTATGCCGACCTGGTTTACGAGGAAACCGAACGCGGGGGCGAGTGGCGGCTGTTCACGATGTTCGAGCCGGAATATCCCATGACCGCGGCCGATGCCGCCACCAAACGCGTCGGCGACCTCGTGAATCTCACCGGCGAAGACGTCCGGATCACGCTGTGCAGCAAGTCGCGCGTTTATTACATCGAGGGCAAGGCGCCGGAGGGCGTCGAGGTCGGCGACGTGGCGAATTATTTTAATGCCCTGGCCGGCGAGGAAATGCAGGTCGTGAGCTGGACCGGCGAGGACGTGGAGTATTACAACGGCGTCAACATTCCCCAGAGCGTGGTGGCAACCGCCTTCAAACTGCCGCGCGCTTCGGAAGTCCAGCGGTTCAGCGGCACCGGCTCATCCTGGCTGTCGGGCAATGACGAACATTACGACGGCGCCGTCAAGTTTTTGCTGAAGTTCGCGCTGCTCATCTTTTTTTTCTTCATCTTCTTCGGCCGGCATTTTTCGTGGTCGTTCACCCAGGAGGCCTCTCCGGTGAAGAAGACCTACGCCGGTGGGGCGCCGCTGAAGGTCGGCGCAACGGGCAATTTGCTTGCCCGGGATTACCATGTCGCCGCCCACGCGGTCATGGACATCGCCGAAGTCGGCGCCCATTTCGAGCGCCATGAATATCAATTGACCAACGACGACGGGCAGGTGGCGCTGCTGGTCTGCGGTTTGAGCCCCGACGACAAGGACTGGCAGTTGTTCGAGCCGCTGATGGTGGTGCCGCTTCCCCCACCGCAGTACTGTGCTTCCAAAAAGACCGGTGACCGGGTGGAATTCGGCGGCTTAACCGGCACCGTCCGCGGTTTGTTTTTGGCCACGGTTCGGCAGGTGGATGGTGCGCCTCCGGCGGACTGGCAGCTCGGCGAGATGCGGTTCGGGTTCACCGCGCCGGGTGAGCCGGCCATACTGCTCGCCCGCTGGAACGGCGCCGGCGTCAGTCTGGAGCGTGGGACCATTATTTCTGCCAAGACCGCCGCCGCTGCCCTGGCGCCGCCGGCAAAGCCGTAGCCGGTTTGCCAAGCGGGTATCCGTCTGATAGCCTGCGCGCCGACACATGAGCAAGCCTGTTAACGAAACCGCCACCGCCGCCGCCCCGTCGGATTTCATCCGCGACATCGTCGCCCAGCACGTCGCCGAAAAGAAATATCCGCAGATTCACACCCGCTTTCCGCCCGAGCCCAATGGTTACCTGCACATCGGCCACGCCAAGAGCATCTGCCTCAACTTCGGCATCGCCCACGAGTTCGGCGGCATCTGCAACCTGCGCATGGACGACACCAACCCGACCAAGGAAGACGTCGAGTACGTGGATTCGATCCAGGAAGACGTCAACTGGCTCATCAGCGCCTGGGCCGACAAAAATCTCGGCCTCAAGCCCAAGGGCAAAACGCCCGATACCGTCACCAGCAACGGCAAACCGGACTTTTATCTCGGCCCCTCAACTCTCAACGCTCAACCCTCAACCGGCGTCGAGCCGTTTTACGCCTCCGATTATTTCGACCAGCTTTACGAATACGCCGTCGCGCTCATCAAAAATGGCAAAGCCTACGTCTGCGACCTGACGCCGGACGAGACTGACGAGTACCGCCGCCAGGCCAAGGAAAGCCCGTTCCGCAATCGCAGCATCGAGGAGAGCCTCGACCTGTTCACGCGCATGAAGAACGGCGAGTTCCCCGACGGCAAGCGCACGCTCCGCGCCAAGATTGACGTCGCGTCGCCGAACATCTGGATGCGCGATCCCCTGCTCTATCGCATCCGCCACGCCGATCATCATCATACCGGCGACAAGTGGTGCATCTACCCGATGTACGACTTCGCCCATTGCCTGAGCGATTACCTCGAAGGCATCACCCACAGCATCTGCACGCTCGAATTCGAGGTGCACCGGCCGCTGTACGACTGGATTCTGGAGAACCTCGACCTGCCGCGCCCACTGCCGCATCAATACGAATTCGCCCGGCTCGCCCTCAGCTACACCATCATGAGCAAGCGCAAGCTGCTCCAACTCGTGAACGAAAAACTCGTCACCGGCTGGGACGACCCCCGCATGCCCACCATCAGCGGCATCCGGCGCCGGGGGGTCCCTGCGGTGGCTCTCAGAGCCTTTGCCTACAACATTGGCATCACCAAATACAACGGCGTGACCGACGTGGCCGTGCTCGAACACGCCATCCGCGAGGAATTGAATAAAGTCGCCCTGCGCCGGCTCGCCGTGCTCCGGCCCCTCAAGGTCGTGCTCACCAATTATCCCGAGGGCAAGACCGAGGAACTCGACGCCGTGAACAATCCCGAGGACCCGAACGCCGGCACGCGCAAGGTCCCGTTCAGCCGCACGCTTTACATCGAGCAGGATGATTTCATGGAAACGCCTCCGCCGAAATATTTCCGGTTAAAACCCGGCGGCGAAGTCCGGCTGAAATACGCCTACATCATCAAATGCGACGAAGTGGTGAAGGACAACGCCGGCAAGATTGTGGAACTGCGCTGCACCGCCGACCTCGACAGCAAGAGCGGCGGCCCGACGGCAAACCGCAAGGTGAAGGGAACGATTCATTGGGTGAGCGCCGCGCACGCCATTGACGCTGAAGTCCGGCTATACGACCGCCTGTTCACCGTGCCGGAGCCTGATGCCGGCCCCGATTTCAAAGCCACGCTCAATCCGCACAGCTTGGATGTGGTGACGGCCAAGTGCGAGCCGAGCCTGAAAGACGCGAAGCCGGAACTCCGCTATCAATTCGAGCGCCTCGCCTATTTTGCGTTGGACAAAGATTCGTTGGTAGGGTCATCGCGCTGCGATGACCGGACGGCGCAGCGCGCCGTCCCTACCTTGATTCTCAATCGCACCATCACTTTGAAGGACACCTGGGCGAAGGAAGCGAAAAAATGAGTGTCGAGAAGACATTGGAAAAGCTGTTGCGCGGGGAATCAGACACCAACATACGTTTTGATGAACTTTGTCATCTGCTCCAGGCCAAAGGTTTCCGAATGCGCGTTTCAGGCAGCCATCACATTTTCACGCAATCCGGGGTGATGGAACGCATCAATCTTCAACGTGAAGGCGCAAAAGCCAAGCCATATCAGGTTCGACAAGTCCGACGGATTATGGCAAACTACAAGTTGTTATGAAACAGAACAGCTACGAGATGATTATCTGGTGGAGCGCGGCGGATGATGCCTACGTGGTGGACGTGCCGGAACTTCCCGGCTGCATGGCTCACGGCGCGACCCGGCAGGAAGCCATCAAAAATGCCGAGGCCGCCATCAAGTTCTGGATCAAAACTGCCAAGGATGATGGTTTGGAAATCCCGCAGCCCCGCGGCCGGCTGGTGGTGGCGTGAAATTCCGCAGGTTTCTTGGGCGAAGGAACCGCAGAAGAGTTAGCTCAATTCAACCTCAACACCTCTGTCCGACTGAACTGTCGCCTACGGCGTCGAAAGCCTGAAAAAGACATTGTTCGTAGGCAAAGGCAACGTGACCTGATTCTGCAAGTTGGTGAGGTTGAGCACGGGTTGATTGGTCACGGCCATCCAGTCGCCTGCCGACAAATCCGTGCATTGCTGCAACACGAAATTGGTTGAAGGAATAATCCACGAAAGGGTGAGATTGCCATCCGAGTTGGTGATGTTCATCACCGGCGCAGGCGTCGTCTGCAAAGTCCAAATGCCGCCTTTGTAAACGACAAGGACTAGTTTGCTGCCATCCGCTGAGGAAGCCACGAAGGAACTGCCGCTTGCATTAAAGGGATTTGTTGCCGTCAATGTGCTCCAAAAGTTTGTCGTAGAGGCAATGAATCCGCCGGATACCGCTACCGATGTGTTACCATCAGCCGACAAAGCGACCGATGTCCAATGTGCGGAAATATTGTTCGATGTCCAAGTGGTTCCAAAGTCCGCAGAGGTGAACAGGTTGTCAACGGCTCGACCACCTCCGTTGGAGTACCATACCGCAACCAATTTACTTCCATCCGCTGATGACGCGACAGATTGCCAAACATTTGACGGAGCCCCAGTCTGCGCCCAAGTGTTTCCGGAATCCTTCGAAGTGAATATTCCACCCGGATAGATTCCCCCAACTGCTGCCGCCAAACTAGTTCCGTCCGCAGACGAAGTAATAGAAACCCACCAATTTGTGGGAGCACCGGTTTGCGTCCACGTATTTCCCGAGTCTGCCGAAGTGTTAATGCCCCCAAGCCTAATGGCCGCAACCAATCTATTTCCGTCCGATGATGATGCAACCGCAAACCACAATGCATTGGGCGCATTGTTTGATGTCCAAGTGCTTCCTGGTCACTTGAGGTGTAAATGCCACCATTAAAAGTTGCAGCTAATTTTCTTCCATCCGCGGACGAGGATACAGAAGTCCATACATTCGTAGGTGCACTCGTCTGCGTCCAAGTATTGCCTGAATCTGCCGAGCTCCAAATACCACCGCCGTTTACAGCAGCCGCCAACTTGCTACCATCTGCTGACGAGGCAACGGAATTCCAATTGTTAATCGGTGCACTGGTCTGAGTCCAGGTTTGAGCAAGAACCGAAGCAAAAGAGAACAGCAGCCCGCAAGCAGCAATCGCTGTCATTAAGACTGCCCTGATCTGAGTTCGCATAACCCTTTCTGTTTCCATGATGCTATCAAAGCAGATTCGCGAATTTCTATCAAGGATTATCGTCTGAACAAAAGAGCCGCAGCCTCGACACTATATCAACTGTAGCCGGAGCGGACTATTTACCCAGCCGGCAAAGTTTCCAACCGACAAACCCATACCAGACGGTCACCAGCAGCGCATTGACGATTCGGAGCATCGCCAAGGCGCCGACGATATATGAGCCCATGAAAGCAATGCCGGTGATGCCTGCAGTCAAAGCCAAACAGGCCGTGGTCTTGTTAAACACGCCTCTGAGCATGACCAGGCCAGTGATGAGAAACCCCAGCGAAGGAATGACGATGACGCAAACGCCCAACAGCGGGGAGTCGAGCATCGCACAGGGATAACCCGCGGCCGCAACGAGGGCCGCCCGCTGCACATCGGTTGTGGCCGCAGCGTAGTGACGGCCCAAAGTCAGGAGCGTGGAGTAGGCGGTCCAGGTTAATGCCAGGTCCAGCACGACGAACAGTCCCTGACAGGCGACGGCCAGCAACATCCCGTTTCGGCTGACCGCTTTCAAGGCCCGGTAGAGCGACAGGAAGATTGGCACGTAGAGAAGGTCCGTGAAAACCATCAGCCCGAGAATCATCCACCACCCCGTTGCGTGTTTGGCGAAATAGGCCAGCCGCGCCTCGACCCCATTCGGCGGCGCGTCTCCCACCCAGGCATACACCGGAAAGGTCAGGAGATACCCAACGACAAGGACGAACGCGGCGATGCCGCCCGCGCGATACAACCATTTCCCGTCCGGAATGGGTGCGGCAGCCGCTAAGTTCTGTGCGCTCATTCTCTTCTGTTGTTCTAAAAATCTGAACGACCAGCGCCTGCCGGCTCGGGGTTCATAAGAGTGGCCTGCCGCGGTTTCTTGACCATCATCGCGGCCACGTGAATGCTCCTGGAAACAGCCTCGACTCTACATCTGGAATCGAGCTGGAAGCTTGCCGCCTTATTGGCGCATCAGCATCCGCCTCCACCGGCGGCAGAGCAGCACAGCCGCACCTCCCACCGCTAACGCCGCGGAAGCCGGCTCGGGAACGGGCGCCAGCTCGACGACGGTGGTCCGGGTTATGGAGTAAGGACCCGTCGGGTAAACCACGATTTCGTCAATGGAAAATTGAATTGAATGGGCATCGAACGACAGAATCCCGATATGCGGATCCTGCGTGACGTATGTTGCGTTCGCAATGCCCGGAGCCCCAGCCCAGTCCAGATCGGAAATGATCAACGTCCAGTCCGTGAACTCGCCCAGCCAATACCCGGGATTCGGATCCGACAAATATTCGTTGATGGTGATGCGGCTGGCGCTGACATCGGCCGTGAGTGACCAGGTGTAAGTGCTGGTTTGCGCCGGGTAATAGCCCAGTTCAATTCCCGGGCCGACGACGGCAGAGATTGGCACGCTGGACGTCGGGGAGCCGCTCGCGTTCTGGGTGAAATAATTACCGGACGAGGGAGACCAAGGCAGGATGAGGTTGCCCTGAATCGTATCACCGGACAGACCGGAGCCCCAGAGCGTCCGGGACGACAGGATAAAACAAGCGGCCAAAATCGTGCGGAGGACGACAGGGCGAAAGCATGAACGCAAGTGGAATGCCTTCATAAGAGTTGCCATCCACTTCTTCTGAGTTGAATTGAATAATGTTCTGACACAGCCCGGCCGCTTTGTCAAGCTTGCTCATCGGGCTTGCGGGCGGGTATCCGTCCGGCTTTTCGAGCATAAACGTAAAGATCCGCGCGCTGAATTTGCTTCGCAGTTGTTTGAAACCAAAACCGCTCGAGGCTCAACGAGTCAAAATCAGGGGAGCCGGACGTCGCGGTAAATCGCAATCTGATGATTGCAGTATTTGGGTTGAAACCGCTCCCCCTTGGTAACGGACTGGACCGTGTCCGTTGGCTGCACCGGCATATGGCAGACCGCACATTGGGTGTCGATCGCGTGACCCAGTTTCCGAAACTCGCCGCACCTCTCGACCTTATGGCAGGTAAGGCAGCGTGCGGCAAAGGCTTTGAGGTCGCGGTGCGGCGCGTGCACGTCGTGGCAGGTCAGGCAGGTCATCGTGGGGCTCGATTGAAAACAGCGGCTTCTCTCCAAGCCCTGGATCTGGTTGCCATGAACATCCACGGGCGCGTCCGGTCCTGGAACCTGCAGTTCCAGATGGTTGCTCAGCACATCGCCGACATTGAAGGACAGGGCGGGGCTGCGTTCAATTCCCGCACCGGCGTGACACAAGCTGCAGGCGTCCATTTGCCGGTCGCGGGGAAGGCGGGCCGGGTTGATGATGGCTGAGGCCGCGGCGGCGGCCGATATGGGCGGCGATGAGGAGCGATAACGGGCAATGTGATCGCGCCCGGGGCCATGGCACTTTTCACAGGTGATGCCCAGCACCAGATTGGTGTAGCGGCTGAACCGGATGCCGGCGGAACCGGGCCCGGCGAAAGGATCGAGCCACGCGAAGGAGGTGACATGGCATTCGAGGCAGCGCGGAGTGATGGCGCGGGTGAAATTGGCGGTGCCATCGGGGTAAAGCTGTAAATTCGGGCTGTTCATCCAGGTTCCCCGTTCAACCCAGTACGACACCGGCAACTCATAAAGACTGTCACCCAGCCAGAAGAGAAAGGTTTGACCTTTCCGTCCGGAGCCAAAGACAATGTCGATGCGTTCCGTGTGTTGGGTGAACTCGGAAGAAGAAATTGTCTCCACGGCAGTCTGAAAGAAACCCTTTTCGGTGGCGTCCAGCTTGAAGAGTAGATTGGTATTCCCGGTTTGGAGGACATTGGAGCCGGAGGTGAAGCTGCCGCGAACCGTATCCTTGGTCGGCCAACTTGAGGCGAGGTAGTGGGCCGTCTGGTGGTAGGTGATTACCTTGTCCTGATGGCAGGGCAGACAAGCCTCGTCGCCGACGTAGTTGGTCCAAGGCTTCGGCGCCCGAGCCGAGGCCAAAAAAAATCGGGCAATTTCCTGGGAAACAACCAGGGAAGATCCGGCCGCCTTCGACATGGAGACTGGCGCGCTGGCATTTGTGCCGGCGGCTTCGACCAAGGGACTGCCCCAAAGGAGGCCGGCGAACAGCAAGCCGTCAGTTGCCCAGGCAAGAACACTGTGCTTCCAGGGTCTCAACCTTGCTTTTAACGGCATACCGTCGCGCCTGTCTTGGGTTTTGAACCGGCGCTTAGCTTTGCGCATTCATTCCACCCGCGGTTAAGGGTTTTACGGGTTAAAATGGATCCTTGATACGGATGAATATCCCCGATGTTTGCGCAAAGTCACGCAAAATCAATCAAGCCGGAGGCTTGAGGGCGCATCATGACACTGTCCCTTATTTCGGCGGCGGCTCGTCCAAGAGTTTTTTGACGACGCGCTCCACGTAAGACGGTTGCACTCCGATGGCGCGGACGATCCCCTTGCGGTCCACGATGGCGTACGTGGGATAATACTGGACACCCCAGTTCTTTTCGGAAATCAACTGCGGATCGCGAGCGGTCGGATATTCAATGCCCTTCGACCGGACGGTTTCCTCCATTTTTTCCTGGCCGCTGTCGGAAGTGCAAACGCCGATGATGACCAGGCCCTGGTCCTTGTATTTTTTCAGCAGCTCATTGTTGTGCGGAATGGCGCGCATGCAAGGCCCGCACCACGTGGCAAAGAAATCCACAATCACCACCTTGCCCTTGATGTCCGAGGCGGTGACCATGCCGTTCATACAACTCGACAAATTCAGGCGGGGCATGGGTTTGCCTTCCAGCGCTGCGTGTCCGGCCCGTTGCTCGGGCTTGTCGTCCCAGGTCCACTCATCCGGGAACTCGCCGGCGCCGGTCGGGAGGGCGGTATATAAGGCGGCCGAAGCGATGAGTACGATTCCGGTCTTGGATGCCAAGCTGGCCAATGATTTTTTCATACGCAATTGCCTTTGGTATTGGTGCTGATTTGTCAACTTCGCCTGACGTCAAACTCAATCACCGCTGCCGGAGCTGGCGCCGAGTCTGGCGGTATCATGTGCCAATCTGCATCATCCGTCAACAGGCCGCACTCGACGGCTTTTGGCTGAAACGTCTGCGCCAAGCACAGGGTCTTTCTCATCGTGACGAAGTGTAGCACTGCCGGTATTGGGTGTAGCGTTGAGCCTGTGGCTCAATTCCTTGATGCGCAGCCTCGACACTACAGCCGGAATCAAGGCACAACCTCGTCGCTGCCTCTTGCTTCAACCTGGTGCGGACGGCATTGCTCCAGCGGCTGGCGCCGTGGGCATGTCGCGTATTTACCCGGAAGAAGACGGCTTTGAGCACGGCCACAATTGCAGGCACACCAGATCGAACAGCAACGTGGCCAGCCCGGTCCGCCAGAGGGTGTCGCCCATCGGTTTGCCGATGAAACCCGCGGCCGCCAACAGCGCCATGGTTCCGAGCCCAAAGACCAGTATTTGAAATTGTCGCATGACGCCTTTCGGGTCGGCCGCGCCGGTTGGCTCAGGGCATCGCGCTGGCGCACACGGGCAGCGAACGGGAAGCTTCGGAAGACGAAGGCTGCCGGGCTGTCGCCGTCCGCCGCGACAAGCGGACGCTGAACAAGGAGGCCAACACGGTCAGCGCCACGGTCAGCGCCAGGAGCGCCTGGACGATGTCCGTCCACCAATAGAAACCGTTACCGGCCAGACGCGAGTCCAACTCCAGCCCACCCGAGTCGCCGGCGGGACCACCCAGCCCTGAAATCCAAAACTGCAATCGCAGCAGAATCAAGGAAAGGAAACTCAAACTCACCAGCAAAACACTGGTATAACGCTGACGGCTACTGTCTTTTGGCATATTTTCCATACTTTCGTTTTGTTTAATTTTCATGCTTACACTCCTTACTTAGGAATCGGCCGGAAAAGGTTGCCGAAGAAATTGGGATTTTTGAGCCGGGGAAGGCAGAACATTGGTCGGGCCAGGTTTGGCCGGCCTCCCGTATAACGGGCGCACAAAGAATCCTGCCGCTGCGACGCCGCGAGTTGCATGACGTGGAGCACTTTGTCATTTACCGTGAAGAGTGGAAGCAATAGAGTGCACTTATGAAATCCCGCCAGATATTGCCTGGGATATTCAGCCTTCTGTTCCTCGCCGCGTCCGGTCAGGCTCAATTCTATGCGCCGGAAACTGAATATCATGACAAAGTCCAACGCCTCTTTGTCGTCGAGCTGGCCCGCGTCCTGGCCTGGCGGGAAAATCTGCACGGCAGCAATTATCAGGAGGTGACCTATTCGGTCATCGTTGACAGCAACCGGGTGACCACCTGGAATCTGCACTGGCTGGATGCGCAGGGGAAGCCGCTGAAAGGAATGGAAGTGCGCTACCCGGAAAGTCTTTTGCTCGAGGGCCCGGCCTTTTATCGCAATATCTTCAAACAGATGTGGGCGGCGGGCTCATGGTCGCCTCTCCCGAAAATTTCAGAAGGCGAACTGGCGCAAGGTTTCTGGAACGGAGCGGACCGGGCCGGCCTGTCGCGCGAAGAAGGACTGGCCGCCATGTTCGAGCTGGCCGGCCCGCAACCGACCAATTCGGAAGCGCAATATGTCCCGGCTTTGGCGGGATTGATGGGGCACACTCCCCTGCCCGGCCTGGCCGGGGGCGTGACGCTGGATGCGATGCTGTCGAGCCGGGCGGCCGCCTGGCTTTGCCTGGGCGAAGCCATGGTGAGCAAGGCCAGCGCCGCGGGCGACCGCAACTGGGCTCCGGTCCTGTTCCTGGCCGGCAGACAATTTGCCGCGTTTGACTTATGGACCAAGAGTTCGGCGGCTGGCGGATCTTCAGGAAGCAATTCGCAGTATTATGCCTGGTGGGATTTAGTTCTCCGGCAATCGGCGGCGCGGAAGGCGTTTTTATCTGCCACCGACCCGCGGCATCGGCCGTTCGCCATGCCGATGCTGGTGTACTACGCCCGCTCTCAGGCGCTCGGTTCCACGATGGCCGAAGTCATCGGCCCTTTGTATGGCGATGAGCAAAAGACCATCCACCGGTTGTACAGTTATGCGCCTTATTTCGCGCAGAATACGACCATCGGCGGAGGCCGGATTCTGGAAGGCGCCTGGCCGGCGCTCTTCCGGGCCGCGTGGGTCAATGCGCTGCAAGCATTCCGCCCGACGCCCCTGGATTACACCAATTACCGGCCGTTGCTCGATGGCCTTGCCCGGGCGGCATTGCTCCGCCCCGCCGGAGAGGAAGACGCCAGCTTGATCGGTTTGAAAAGCGTCGCGCCGCTTTTGGAAATGGGCTATGAGCAGGGCGAAGGAAAACTGACGCCGGTAGCGACGGTCACGGCCCGGGATCTTCTGAACTACGGCTGGGAAATGAACGGAGTCCAAATGGGCTCGCGCTACGGCTTTGTGAATCAGAATTGGGGCGTGCCGCAACTGGCAAAAACAATTTTCAACGAGGCTACCCGCGACATCCAGGGACAGTCGCCGTTCTTCAAAAACGACCTCCAAAAACAGGTCTATAATTTGCAGCCGACCCTGTTCCGGCTGCAAATGGTGGACGACCTGGGCGGCCGGGTGGGCGTGGACATACAGCCGTTTTCAAAAGACATGAACGACACCAATGCGGCGCGCCTGTTCTTCAAACGCTGCTGGCTCCGGCCCTATGATGTGCGCTGGCAGTCCTGGACGCTGTGCTACGCCCAACTACAGAATGACATGGTGCAGTTGCTGACCCGGTACCATCAAGAGTGCGGGCCCCTGTCCGATTTTATCTCGCTGGTCTATCTCGCGGACTGGTTCACTCCCGAGCAACTGGCCAGGGTCAATGGTTTGAAGGCCCTCCGAAAGACGCTGGCGGAGGCCATTCCCGTGCCGATTCCGCTTAAAATCAATGCGCTTTACGACGACAAATACTCGAAAATGCCCAATCTCGAACGCGCCCGGGAATATGAGAGACTTTTCTGGACGCATCCGGATTCCCGATTGGAAGAACGCATCATTACCGGCTACATCGCGGCCGGCGCGTTTGATTCGGCAAAACGGTTTTATCGCGAAATCCGCACCATGCTGGATTTGGAGGTGGCCTTCTCCAACAACACCGGACCCCAGTTGTGGGCCATTGGATTTCTGCAAAAGGACGAGAACCTGATGGCCACCGCCCTTGAAGACAGCAACACCGGCAGTTACCGGGCCATGATGCTGGCCCTTTGGAACTGCGCCGTTCACGGCGACCCCCAAGGCATGGAACGCCAGATGGATGACCTGGTCGAGCGTTACGAGAGCAGCAGCGGATCGGAGAGCAACGGACGGGTGATCAAGAATTTCATTCCGCTGATTCCCGCCCTCCAGGACCCCCAAAGCCCCGACCATCAAAAGGCGTTGGACTATTTTGGGAAACCGAACACCGGCCTGGTGTTGCGCACCCTTTTGATCCTGAAGCAAGGGATGAACACCAATGACGCGATCCAATTTCTGGGCGGGCCTGAGACCGACCGCTTCCGGCACGTGGTGATTTTATATCTGCTCAAGGACAAGGAGCACATGATGGAGGCGCTCCAGGATTATGACGCGCACACCAGTTCGGACGTTTCGTGGGTGATGGCCAATTGGATGGCTCGCCAGACGGTCGAGCCCAACGCACGCGTCGAGGACAAGGACCTTAAACTGCCCGGCGCAAAAACCATCGCGCAGGCGGTCAGGGAAGAATTGGACAGGCCTTGATTTCCCGAAGGAAGGATGAGCCGGTGCAAGCCCACCGGACCGGGCCCGGTGCAACAATCCGCTTGCCGGCCACTGTCCAACCTTTTTCCGGCCGGTCAAGTTCGGATACACTCGGGATTGCGTTACCGCAGGCCGATCTGACTTGGCCCGCGTTGTGCTATTTAACCTCCCGCCAAGGCAATATGAGAACAGAAAATACGTGGCCGAACAGCGATTCCGCGGATTTCGTACCGGGCGGCGAACCGTTCGCCCTCCTGCGCGGCGGGCCGGTGATTTTGCTGCCCGTGGAAGCCGAACGGGTCGGTTCGCCGGCCGGAATGCAGTGCCAGCTTGACCTGGTCCGGGACGTCTCCCAGCGGCTCGACGCGGTGGAAATCGGGTACATGCTTACCGGCTCGATGGCGCTCAACTGCTACGGCCTGCCCTGCCTGCCCCGGAACCTCGATTTCGTCGTCGCCCTGCATCCGGCCGAAGCCGAGATGATGGTCCGGCTGTTCGCTCCGGATTACGACGTCTCGCGTGAGGCGGTGGACAGCGCCATTGCCGAACAGACGGCGTTCAACCTCATTCATCGGGGCAGCCGGCTCAAGGTGAACTGCATTATCTGCCGGCAAATCAAGTATCGCCTCATCGAGTTCAGCCGCCGGCAGCGGCTGCTGGTTGAAAATTTCAAGACCTGGGTGGTCAGCAAGGAAGATCTCATCATCTCGAAGCTGCACTGGATCCGGCAGTCGCCTTCCGAACGGCATCTGCGCGACGTGCGGGCACTCATTGCCACCGGTTGTGATAGCGATTACATCGATCGCTGGACGGAGGCCCTCGGCATCTTCAAGCTGTGGCAGGAATGTCTGGCGGCATGACGCCACCCCCCGGCCGCTGGGATATCACGCGAACAGCCTGCTTGAATGTCTATCAAGAGCCGCGCCGGGTTGCCGGATGCGCGCCGACAATCGCAATCTTTCCCGACGCCCTGTTCCGCTGAATTACTTTTTGTAGTGGCAGAGGTAGGCTACATCCGCGGCGGCTTCACAATCAAAGGCGGCCTTCGCCGGAACCACAAACGAATGCCCGGCGGCGAAGCTCTGCCAGGCAGCCCCCGGCAATTTCGCCTTCAGCGTGCCGGCGACAATCTGCATGCGCTCCTCGGCATCCGTTTTGAAGTTGTATCGTCCCGGTTCAATCACGCCGACGGTGGCGCAGCCTTCCGGCGTATTGAGCCCCAGACTCTGGACTTTGCCGTCAAAATAGGAATTGTGTTTCATAAGCGCCCAGCATTGCTGGTTCAGGCCGGATTGGCAACCCACCAACCGCCTGGCGCTTAAAGTCGGCCCTGATATTGGCTCCGCCCCGGTTGCGGGCTTGTGTTTCATGGCCGGCCACCGTAAAACGCACCGGCAATGACGGCGAACGAACCCCCCAAAGCTCCGGCGGCATCCGCCCGGAGGAGTGCGCGGCTGCGGTGGTCGGGATTCGTCGTGCTGGCAGCAGGGCTGATTGGCGCAGGAACGGTTTACTGGCTCGGAACCCGGTCGCCGGATGTGCGCGATGACTTGTCGATGGTGGGATACAACCGGGCCGAGCGGCGGCAGATGGGTCAGCTGTACGGCAGGATGGGCACGTTCATCGAAGATTGGTCGGAGGATTTGAAACGCCCGGGCAATCAGGCGGCGCTCATTTTGGGCGCGAGCATCCTGGTTGCCGCCGGATGCTTCTACCTCGGCCGCTTGACCGGTTATGAGGATCGGAACCATTGAAGCTGTGGAGGTGCGCGGCTTTTCTGATTCGCGCCGGAAACGGCTCTGAAAATATCTCGCCCTTGCTCCGGCCTGGGAGTAATGAAAGAAACGGCAATCAACTGATGATCCTGAAAACGGCATGGAAAACCCGCGTGCGCCAGGCCTTGCGCCTGGTGGGGTTGCTGGCGATTCCATTTCTGGCCGGTTGTTGCGTCACGTTGCCCCGGCAGAAGTTGGGTGTTCGGCCAGATGCCATGCCGGATTATCATCAGGTGGTTTTTTCCCCCGATGGCCGGAGCGTAGCCGCCATCAATGCTCCGGCCAGAATGGTTCTGGTTTTTGACACCACCAACACGATGGAAACGGCGCGCTTTCAACCGGCGACATTGCAGTGCGCGGGCCCGCGCTTTTCCTTTTCCAGCACCCGGCGGCTGGGGCCGGAAGCCGTGGCATTCACGCCGGACCAGCGGCTGATCGCGGCGTTTTGGCTGCCGCATCAGCAGATCGGAATCTGGGATGTAACCCGGGCGGAATGTATCATCCAATTGCCGTACCGGGCCGGAAGCATCGCCCTGGCGCTGTCCCCGGATGGTTCGCGGGCAGCTTATGAAGCGGTCGCTGGCCAGGTAGCAGTACAAGGATTAAGCGACACCAATACGACCGTGTTTTGCCCGCTGGATGGGCAGCGTCCGGAGTTCCTGACGATCTCGCCGGATAACCGGTGGCTGGCCGCCATCGACCGGGGGGGCGCCGCCTGGATCTGGGACCTTCGAACCGGCCTGCTCTGGCGTAAAATACCCAGGCCCCCGACGGGGCCTATCACCAGCCTCGCCTTTTCCGGCGACAGCACCATGGTGGCGCGTTCGGAAAAGAACCTGCAAATCTGGCGCCTCGACCCGTGGGAACAATTGCACTTTTTCGAAAGTCCCCGCCTGACCGGCGGTACCCGTGTCGTGGGAAGCACTTTAAATTTCCTGAGTTCGGGCAAGGATGCCGATTCCAGCCCGCCGGCGGCACTGTACAACGTGCCTCCCACCGGGCGGGCGGTTTTTTCGCCGGACAACCGCTGCGTGGCGGTTATCAACTGCGCCTTCACCTTGAATTACATGGAGGACAAGCCGGACATGGGGGTTCGGGTTTACAGTCTGGAAACCGGGCAATTGCTCTCCGACTTTGCCTGGCCGGATCTAATCAACGACCTGGCGTTCAGCCCGGACGGCACGCGGATCGCCACCGGTGGCACCGGGGTGGAAGTCTGGGATTGGCGCAACGGCGCAGCCGCCCACTGACAAAGGAATTTGTAATCGAGCCGGTTTTTCCCGAGCGTGAGTTGTCTCAATTCGTGCCGTTTCGAACGTATTCCGCCGCTGCGGATTGAGAACAATCCCCTGCTCCAGGGAATTAAGACAATCCCCGGCCGATGCAAAGCGTGACAGGAAACGCCGGTTGCGCTAAACCTTATCTGGATTGGCATCATGCCGGACGAATCGTTCAAGGAATTTGTGCTCGACCAGTTGCGCGCCCTGCCCGACGCGCGCGCGCGGGCCATGTTCGGCGCCTACGGGCTATACCAGGGCGAGTCCTTTTTCGCGATCCTGGACGAAGGCCGTCTCTTCTTCAAAACCGATGCGGCAACGGCGGCGGAATATGCGGCACGCGGCATGGGACCGTTCCGCTACGAGTCCAGAGGCAGGGTGCTGACGATGAGTTATCACGAGGTGCCGCCGGAGGTGCTGGAAAACGCCATGGAACTCGTCATCTGGGCGCAACGCGCGATCAAGATTGCCGCCCGTTCACGGCCGACGGCGGCGAAATCACGGCCCCGCCGGCGTTAGCGGCCAATTGACTGCCGATCCCCCGGTTGCATTGCGAAGAGGGTGGCCGGGAAGACAACCCACACAGGTTGCTTGGAGCGCGCCGGACCAACCCGCTTCGAATGCAAAGCCGCTACTCTAATTCGCCGTAATTTTGCCAACCAAACCGTGACCTTCCCCGCCGGGTCCGGCGCTGAAAAACAAAGCGGGTATGCTTTTCATGCCGACTTTGGTTGTTCCAAAATCGAGCGCCCACAGACCATCAATAACGAGCGGAACGCTTGTTGAATCCGACAGGGTTCCGAGATACGAGCCGGTATTGATGTCAAACGCGTTGATGGTGCCGTCGCCAAAGTTGCCCACGAGCAGCGCCTTGCTGAAGCGTCCGAATTTCGCGGGTGCCTGGGCGATGCCCCACGGGGAATTGAGAACACCGTGCGACACCAGCCGGCGCAGGAAACGGCCGTTGGCATTGAACACGTCCACAAAGCCATTGCCGGGGCCGGCTTCGTCATCATGGAAATCCGGCGCCAGGCGCTTGGCGAAGGTCACGTAGAGCAGCCCGTTGACGGCTGCCACGTTGAACGGCCCGAATCCCTCGTCCACGTGAGAATCCGTGAAGGCGCCCAGCCAGTTCCATTTCGAATCGTAAATATCAATGACGCCGCCTTTGAAGTCGGCAGCAAACAGGCGGTTGCCGATCATGGCTACCCCCTTGTAAACGGCGTCAAATCCGGAATTGTCCACGGCGACGACGGCGGTGGGATCCGCAAAATCCTCGTTCCACCCGAGAATCTTCCCCTCTTCCGTGACAAAAATCAGGGTGCTGGGGCGCGATTTCTCACCGTCGGAAACCTTGAAGCCACGGGTGTGATTCCAGATCAGTCCGCTGGGCGCTGAGTCCACCGCGAGGTAGCTGCCGGCCGGTTGTCCGTCTGTCCCGTACAACCCCGCGATGCTGTTTTCGTTGGCGTTAACGATGAGTTTATTTTGGGACAGGACCACCAAACCCCAGGCGTTCACCAGGTTGGTGTCGAGGTTTGCCGCCCCGGGCACATCGGCCACGAGATTGGTGACGGTGTAATCCTGTGCCTGAACCGGGAGCGGGCCCGCGCAGGCCAACGGAATCAACACGGCACACCGGCCCAGGAACCGTTGCAAGGCGCGCGATTGTTTGCGAATGATTGCGATCATTGAATACCTTTATGTTTTTCGTTTTTGTGAAAGCGCGCTCCAAGGGTGAGCTCCGCCAAGCGGTTTTCCCCTGCTTCCATTATTGAGAGTCCGGACCGGCGGGTTTGTTCCCGGACCAGGCCGCGGCATATTTTTTGCTTTTCTTCGCCGCGGACCATAAAGATTATCGCCCCGTCATGAATCGAATTGTTATCGTGCTCGCCCTTGCCGCCGCCGCCACGGGGCGGGCTGACCTGGTGCTGCAACAGCAGATTACCACTGCAAATTACCAGGGCGTGACCACGATGAAAATCAAGGGCACCCGGATGCGACTGGACCTCTACGCCGGGCAGCCCAAGGCGCAAAGCATCATCACGGATTTGAACACCGGCGAAATCATCACCCTGCTGCACGGCGAAAAGCTGTATTTGAAGACGGCGGGCGGGCCGACGAAACAAAACCGGGCGGCCGGGGCCGCCTCCGCTGCGCCCGTACCGCGGCCCACGGGCAAGACCCAAAAGGTCGGCGACTACGACACGGAACTGTACACCTGGTCGAATCCGCGCGGCATCACCGGGACCGCCTGGGTCGCCAGGAACTTTCCGGATTACGCCCGCATTCAGGCTGACATCGCCACGCTGGATCGGACCAGCGGGGCGGACAACGGCTCGACCCCCGAATTGAGTTCGCTGCCGGGCATGGTCGTCCGGTCCCAGGTTGTCGGCGGCGGCGAAACGATCACCATGGCCCTGATTTCGGCCAGGGAGACGCCGTTGGATCCGGGCCAGTTCGCGATTCCGCGCGATTACCGGGAATTGCCCAAGCTCAAGCCGGTCAAGCCCGTGGCCGCCCAAAGCACGCCTCCCGCCGCACGCACCAACTCCAAGCCCTCCACCAGCCCCCAGCCGTCGGGCAGCGCCAAATCCTCCGGCAACGCCAAGACGCCCCCGGGCAACTACACCGCCCCGACCGCACCCGCGTGGTGAGCCGACAACGGGCGCAGGAACATCCCGTCCAGAAATCCGGGAAACGGCATTGAGTGTTTTTCCAGCTGCGCTATAGTTCGCGGCAATGCCAGTTCAAAACCGCATTGTCAAAGTCCAGAAGCGCAATCGGGCGCTGGTCAAGTTTGACGCCAGCCGCATCAGCAAGGCCATGCTGCACGCCGCCAAGTCGGTCGGCGGGTTTCAGCGCGATTTTCTGCCGGGCGTGAACGACAAGATTTTCAGCGCGCACGGCTCGGATGACAACATTGCCGGTTTCCTCGCGGATGCCGCCATCGTCTGCCTGAACTCCGACCCGCACCACCTTATTTCAAATTTTCCCCCGACCATCGAATCCATCCAGGACGAGGTGCTCCATGCTTTGCGCAGCTACGGGTTCCAGATCACTGCCGACGCCTATGAATGCTATCGCTGGGGACGGCACTGGCTGCGGGAAGGCGCGCTGACGCCGGAAAAGTTTGTCGGCAACGGTTTCCCCACCGACCGCATGCAGCAAATCCTGGACTGGAACCGCCGGCACGGCGTGGATTCCGTCGCTTCCCTGAATGAGACCATTCGAAGCGGCCGCATCCGCGAGGTCATCGCCGCTTCGCTGGAAGTTTACGAACGCTCGCTGGATGAGGCCGCCCAAAAGGTGTTGACCCGCTTGAATGCGGGCGACCGGCTGCGGATGATGTGGGTCAGCGGGCCGAGCTCGTCGGGCAAGACCACCACCACCGTCAAGCTGACCCAGCGGCTCGAAAAGCAGGGACTGCGGTTTTTGATGCTGAACCTCGACGATTATTTCTGGTCGCTGGTCGAGCACCCGACGGACTGGATCAACGACCGGAACTATGAGACGCCCGAGGCGCTGGATATTCAATTGTTGAACGAGCACCTGCGGGCGCTGCTGAACGGGCAGACGATTGAGAAGCCGGTTTACAGCTTCAAGGAGGGCCGGCGGATCGCCACCAAATCGGTCAGGCTGGAGCGCGGCCAGATCCTGTTGCTGGATTGCCTGCACGGCTTTTATCCGCCCATCACCGAAGGCATCGACGCGGCCGCGCAATTCCGGGTCTATATCGAAACCCTGAACGCGCTTTACGAAGGCGATGGCAGCACGCAGCGGCTCACGCTGTTCACCGATGTGCGGCTCATCCGGCGCATGCTCCGGGACGCGCATCACCGCAATCACAGCGCGCTGCGCACCATCCTGCACTGGCACTACGTGCGTTACGGCGAGCTGTTCAGCATCATCCCGCTCATGGGCCTGGGCGACCATATCATCAACGGCGGCTTCCCCTTCGATCTGCCGGCGCTCAAGCCGTTCTTCGTGGGCGAAGGCGGCCTGTTGCCTTCGCCGGAGGACTTCGCGCCTTACGCCGGGTTTCTCGACGCCCGCATCCGGTATGACCGGGTCAAGGCGCTGCTCGAATCGGTGGAGGGCTTCACCCGGCCGCAGGTTGCCGATGGCGCCTTCATCCCCGGCGACGCCGTGATCCGGGAATTTATCGGGGGCAGCACCATCAAAATTCCGCACAACGAGTAGGGCCGGCGGCGCCAACCGGATGGAGTTGACTTATCGTGTCCGGCAGGCGATGGTTGCCGCGCCCAAACCAATGAAACCAGCCCATTCCCTCAAGCTTATGAGAAAAAAACTTTTGACCGTCCTCGCCGTTGCCATTCTGGTGTCCGTCAACAGCTTCATTTCAACTGCCATGGCCGGTGACGCTGAAACCGAATTAAAAGCGCTGGTCGCCAAGGTGAATGCGGACATCAAGGCCGGAAAGCGGACCGAGGCCGAACTGAATGACGACCTGAAACAGTTTGATGCCCTCCTGGCCGAGCACAAAGGCGAAAAGACGGATGCCGTGGCCCGCATTCTATACATGAAAGCGATGCTGTACGCGGAAGTGTTGAACAATCCCAAGAAGGCCGACCAATTGATGCAGCAGCTCAAGAGCGACTTCAAAGGGACGGCGCTCGTAACCCAGGTGGAGCAGCGCGAACAGATGCAACAACAGGCGGAGAAGGCCCGGGCCAGCTTGGGCGTCGGCGCCACCTTCCCGGATTTCGCGGACAAAGACGTCAGCGGCCAGCCGCTGTCCCTCGCCAGCTACAGGGGCAAGGTCGTGCTGATTGACTTCTGGGCGACGTGGTGCGGACCGTGCCGGGGCGAGATTCCCAACGTCGTGGCCACCTACCAGAAATATCACAGCCAGGGTTTCGAAATCATCGGCATCAGCCTGGACGAGGACCGGGACAAGCTGTTGAGCTACACCAAGCAAATGAACATGACCTGGCCGCAATTCTTCGATGGACAGGGCTGGAGCAACAAACTGGCCGTCAAATACGGCGTCGAAAGCATCCCGGCCACCTTCCTGCTGAACGGTGACGGCAAGATCATCGGGACCGACCTGCGCGGCGAAGAGTTGACCCAGGCCGTCGCCAAGGCGCTGGCCAAGAAATGATTGCCGGCTGGCGGCCCGGTGCGACCCGCCGAAGTTATTGCAGCAGTCCGGCCAGCGTCGGCTCCATGGTCTCGGCCCAGATCTGGTAACCGCGCTCGTTGGGATGCAGCTGGTCGGGCATGATGCTCGCGGGCAAGGCGCCATCCCTTTCAAGAAAATTCGGGCCGATATCGAGGTACCGCACCCTCTTGCCGTCGTCGAGCTTGGCAATAACGGTGTTGATGAGGGCGACCTGCGCGCGTTGCGGATCCTCCAGCGTCCCCCGCGGAAAGATGGCCAACAGCAAAATTTTGCTGTCCGGTAATTTTTCGCGCAATTCCCGGACCACGGCCTGCACTCCTTCGATGGTTTGCGGAACGGTGTTCCGCGGGGTTTTGCGGTCGTTTTCCTTCCCGGTGTTGTTCGTGCCGATCATGAGCACCACCACTTTGGGTTTGATGCCGTCAAGTTCACCGTGCTCCACCCGCCAGAGGACATGCTGAGTGCGGTCCCCGCTGATGCCGAAGTTGGCGGCATGGCGCGGCGCGTAATAGCGGTTCCAGACGTTGGAGCCCTTGCTGCGCCAGAAATCCGTGATGGAATCGCCCAGGAACAGAAGATCGATACCGCCTTGCCTTGCCTGCTGCACGAACCCCTCATGCCGCCGGACCCAGCCGGCATCGCGGGGCGCGGGAATGACGGCGGTATTTTGAACCACGGCATTCGTGGCCGCCAGGTCGGAGCTGGTCGCGTTGGTATTCTGGGCACAAACCGCCGGCGGAGTGAGCCACGCCAGCATGCCAACCACAGCAAGGGGCAACAGGAAAACTCGTTTCATGGCCCGAAAAATAACCGTTTAACCCCCAACTCTCAACCTACAACTCTGAACCCGCTTCCTACGAGCTGGCGCTGGTGTAGCGCCGGACGGAATAGCGCCAGAACCACTCGGAAATGAGCGCCCAGGTGAGGCCCAGCCCGAGCAACACCAGCCACGCCGCCGCAGAATGCAGCGTGTTGACCAGCACGCGCACCGGCACGTTGGACACCAGCAGCACGGGCAGGGCAAACGTGAATACCGCTTTGAAGGCGCCGCGAAACGCCTCGTCCGGCATCCGGGCGATGTTGAACAGGTTGTAGTAACCCCAGACGATGCCCTGCGCCCGCACGGTCCAGAAACAAACCGTGGCCAGCATGAACATGAGCGAGTAATGCACGAGCAGGCCGACCCCGCATAACGCGCCGAACCCGAGCCACTGCGCCAGGGTGGGCTGCAAATGCAGTTTGCCTGCCGCGTAAAACATCACGCAGGCGGCGAAGGCGGCGTTGGCAAACGACGGGATGTCCACCTGCCTGGTCGAAACCAGAAACCGCGTGTTCACCGGCAGCAACAGCAGGAAGTCCATCCGGCCGGTGCGGACAAGTTCGGACAGGTTCGTGCAGTTCACCAGAAAAAATGCCTGGTAAACCTGCTGGATGAAATTGCTCGTGCCGGTCAGCAGCACCACCTGCCAGATCGTCCAGGTGCCGATGGATTCCGTCTGGCGGAACAGCACTCCGACAAAACTGAGCTGCAAACCGAACCAGACCAGTTCCACAATAATCCAAAGGAGGAAGTTGCCCTTGAACGACATTTCCCGCGTGACGGACGTCTTCCACAGGGCGCCGTAGATGGTGAAATAGCGGACGAGGGACGAGGAACGAGCGTCGAGGACGGCACCGTTCGCTTCGGTTCCCGCCTGCAACTTTGGAGTTTGAACTTTGGGCATAGGCCTTGTCATTTACCCGCCAAACGCGGCGTATTTTTTGATGCCCCGCCGCCAGGCAAAACGCGCCAATCCATACGCCAGCAGCACCCAGAGCGATTGCACCGCCAGGCTTTGCCCGATGCCCGGGCCGGAAATCTTGCCCATGTAAATGGCGATGGGCACGTACAGCATGGACGGAAATGGTGTGTAAAACAGCGCGTGCGCCAGCGCCGGCGGCAGCAGGTCCAGCGGAAAGAGATGGCCGCTCGCCAGATATTCGAAGGCGAACAGGATGAAAATGAACGTGGAAATTTCCAGCAGCCAGAAGGCCAGCATCGCCATGGTGTAGGAAATGAAAAATTGCAGGAGCGCCGTCAGGATGATGGAGACCAGGAACGCCGTCATGGCCGAACCGCCGACCGGCGCCACAAAATAACCGCGAAAGCAGAAAATGAAAACCGCCAGCGGAATGCCGGCCATGGACATGAACGCAATGCGCCCGGAAAAAAACAGGCAGAGTCGATACCACAGGTAGTCAATTGGCTTGAGCAGAAACTGGCTGATGTTGCCTTCGCGGATGTCGGCCGCAATCTGCCAGTCGTCCTCGTTCACCGCCGTGAGCACGTCCACGACGGCGACCATGAGGTAATAAAAAATCATCTGGGCGGCCGTGTAGCCGGCGAGGGGCGCCCCGCCCTGCTGCGTGTAGATCGTGCGCCAGAGCGACAGCATGGCAAACAGCGGGATGAAGCTGAACAGCGTGCGCGTCAGGTAATTGACGCGGTACGTCAGGTTGTTCTGGATGCCGATGCCGATGACGTGCCAGTACTTTTTCATTCCTTTTGCCGCTGCGCCGGAAAGGTAGCCGGCGCCGGCCGGTTTGCGAATGGAAAACTTTCCCCTGCCGACCGCTGCCAGGCAGACCGGGGCGAAGGCCGCGGTCCGGCTCACTCGCCCGATTTATGCCGCCCTCACTTCACCAGCATGTTTTTGAATTCGATTTGGAAGGCAGCCACGTTGTCCTGGGTGACCGCTTTCGTCGGAATGAAGATTTTTCCCTGGGCCAGCTGCGTCTTGTCCCCGCGCAGGTATTCGCCCATGCGCAAGGTGGCCTGATAACCGATCCAGAACGGTTTCTGGGTGATCGTGCCATAAATGTCGCCGGCGGCAATGCCGGCCAGCGTTTCGCTCTCTTCGTCAAAACAAACGATCTTCACCTGCCCGGCCTTGCCGGCGCTGCGGACGGCGGTCAGGATGGCCGGTCCGCTGTAGCTGTTCAGGCCGGCCATGCCCGCGAGATCGGGATATTTTTTCAATGTTTCCTCGGCGTTCTTCTGGGCCACCGTGCCCTGCAAATCGTCAACGAGGGTTTCCACGATCTGGAGGTTCGAGCCTTCCAGGCCTTGCTGGACGCCTGCGATGCGCTCGGCGATGTTTTGGGCGTTGGTATAGCCGACAAACAGGGCGATTTTGCCGCCCTGCGGCAGCGCGGCTTTCAGCAAATCCGCCGCCTGCTTCCCGGCGGCGACATTGTCCGTGCCGACATAACAGGCGCGCCGGCTCTTCCCGGCGTCGCTGTCGGCGCACACCAGCAGGATACTGGCGGGAAGCGAGTTCAGAAATTCCGTCTGATTTTCGGCATCGATCGGGCTGATGGCAATGCCATCCACGCCCGAGGCGATCAGGTCGCTCAGGATTTCCTGCTGTGCCGCCGCGGTGCGGTTGCCGGGCGCCCGAAAGCTCAAATCCACATCGCCGAGCTGCCGCACGGCATTGTCGCAGCCCAGCCGCACGATGTACCAGTAATCGTTGGCATTGTTGGCGACAAAGCCCAGGCGCAACTTCTTTTGAGGCGGGTTTTGGAAGGTTTTGTTGTTCTGGTTGTCGCAACCTAGCGCCAGGGCAATCACCAACAGCGGAAGCAGGAGCCGAGTGTTCGTTTTCATAAATGTTTTCGTGGATCCGGCATGGGTAGTGAAGTCAATTTGACGTTCGCCAAAAACCCCGGCGCCGTCAACCCCTTTTTCCAGCGCTGACTGCCGTCAACCGGTTCCGGCCCGTCCCGCTCCGATCGCTTTTGGCACCGGGCCCGATGACCGAATGCGGGTACCCGCCATGCCGGGGGCGAGGGTGAATGGTAATTGGAATTGCGGAACCCGGGAGGATTCATTAGTATCAAGCCGCGCCGGCAAAGGAACCGGACGCAAAGTAAGGAAGTCTGAAATTATGAAAAAACCTCTGACAGGTGCGGAATTACAGGCCTTGGTCGCGGGTTTGAACAAATTGTCCCGGAACCTCTGGTGGTCCTGGGACCAGGAAGCCCAGGATTTGTTCCAGGAACTCTCCCCCCGCGGCTGGCAGAACCTGTTTCACAACGCCGCCGCCATCCTCCGCGAAGTCTCCGATTACGAGCTGCGCGTGCGCCTGCAGGACGCCGATTTCGAGCATCGCGCCCTGTCCGTGCTGCTCAACTTCGAGGCCTACCTCCAGAGTAAGACCACCTGGGGACGCGTCAACGCGCCGCAATTGCTTCAGAACCCCGTGGCCTATTTCTCCGCCGAGTTCGGTTTCCATGAGTCGTTGCCCATCGCCGCGGGCGGCCTGGGCATCCTGGCGGGCGACCATACCAAATCCGCCAGCGACCTCGGCCTCGGCTTCATCGGCGTCGGGCTGTTTTACCGCGAGGGCTATTTTCAGCAGGCCATCGATACCAACAATTGGCAGACCGAATTCTACAATTTGATTCACCCGGAAAATGTCCCGGTCGAGCCGGTGCTGGATGCGGACGGCCAGCCGCTCGTTTGCGACGTGGACATCAACATGAACCGCGTTCGCTTCCGGACCTGGCGGGTGAACGTGGGGCGCGTCCCGGTGTATCTGCTGGACGCCAATCATCCCGACAACCCCCAGCATTTCCGCGATTTGACGGCGCGAGTCTATGGCGGCGACCAGACCATGCGCGTGATGCAGGAGATCTTGCTGGGCGTCGGCGGGGTGCGGTTGCTGCGCAAGCTCGGCATCCGGCCGTCGGTTTTCCACATGAACGAAGGGCACGCGGCCTTCCTGACGCTGGAATTGATCCGCGAACAAATCGCCGCCGGAAAAAATCTGGCCGACGCGCTGGCCGCGACCCGGGCGGAATGCATTTTCACCACGCATACCCCGGTGGAGGCCGGGCACGACCGGTTCTCGGCGGAACTGATGGACTACGCGTTCCTGCTGTTTCAGCAACAGTTGCCCGTGCCGCTCGAGGAGATTTTGAAGCTGGGCCGGGTGAAGCCGGATGACCCGGAGGAACCGTTCTGCATGACGGTGCTGGCGCTCAAGGCGTCGCGCGCCGCGAACGCCGTGAGCGAATTGCACGGCCAGGTCAGCCGCCACATGTGGAAGGGCCTCTACCCCGGCACGCCGGAGGACCAGGTGCCGATCGGCCACATCACCAACGGCATTCACCTGCTGGGCTGGATGAAAGGGTCCGTCCGCCAGTTCTGGCGGAAGAAGCTCAAGGACGGCGGCAACGGCGTCCTCAAGCTGTGGCACGAAAAGTTCGGCGATGACTGGGCCTCCGCCATCAACCACGCCGAGTTCTGGGAGAAGATGGCTGACCCGGACTTTGTGTCCGACGAGGAGTTGTGGGCCCTGCGCTACCGGTTGCGGCGCGAGATGATCGAATTTGTGCGCCGCCGGCTGCTGCTCCAGCATCAGCGGCTCGGCCCCGGCGACTTCATCCGGTTCGATCACCTGCTCAATCCCGACGCGCTCACCATCGGCTTTGCCCGCCGCTTCGCCACCTACAAGCGGGCGCCCCTGATTTTCCAGCAATTTGAAAATATCGTGAAGCTGGCGCACGACAAGCAGCGGCCGGTGCAGTTCATTTTTGCCGGCAAAGCGCATCCGCGCGACGACGAGGGGAAGCGGTTCATCCAGCAAATCATTCACCTAAGCCGATACAGCGAGCTGGCCGGCCGCCTCGTCTTTGTGGAGAACTACGATGTTCATGTCGCCCGGCAAATGGTTTCCGGCTGCGACGTCTGGCTGAACAACCCGCGCCGCCCGCTGGAGGCCTCCGGCACCAGCGGCATGAAGGCCAACTGCCACGGCTGCCTGAACCTGAGCATTTTGGACGGCTGGTGGCGCGAAGGCTATGACGGCACCAACGGCTTCGCCATCGGCGAGGACTCCCATCCGGAGAGCGTGGAGGAGCAGGACCGCGTGGACAGCGCGAACCTGTACCGGACGCTGACGGAACAGGTCATTCCGATGTTTTACAACCGCGACGCGCAGGGCATCCCGCGCGAATGGCTTCAGCGCATCCGCCGCGCCATGGTCACCCTCGTCCAGAAGTACAGCACCGACCGCATGGTAAAGGAATACACCCGGAAATATTACCTGACGGATTAACGAACTCCTTTCTTGCGCTCCCCGACTCTGCTCTTACTCTTTCTTTGCCCGAATTATGAACTACAAGATTTCCAAACGCGCCGCGTCACTGTCACCCTCGCTCACGCTCGCCATTGACGCCAAGGCCAAAGCCATGAAAGCGGCCGGCGAAGACGTCGTCGGCTTCGGCGCCGGCGAGCCGGACTTTGACACGCCGCAGCACATCAAGGACGCCGCCGCCAAGGCGCTCGCCGCCGGGTTCACCAAATACACGCCGTCCAGCGGCATCCCGGAATTGCGCGAGGCCATCGCCGACAAATTCAAACGCGAGAACGGCCTGACCTACAAGCCGTCGCAGGTCATCGTCTCCTGCGGCGGCAAGCACTCCTGTTACAACGTCGTCCTCGCCACCTGCCAGGAAGGCGACGAGGTGCTCATCCCCGCGCCGTACTGGCTGAGCTACCCGGAGATGGTCAAGCTCGCCAGTGCCAAGCCGGTGATCTTGGAGACGACCGACAAAACGGAGTTTAAAATTACACCCGATCAGCTCCGCAAGGCCATCACACCGAACACGCGGCTGCTCATCCTCAATTCGCCGAGCAACCCGACCGGCAGCGTTTATACGCCGGAGGAGACCAAAGCCATCGGCGACATCTGCGTCGAAAAAGGCGTGCTCATCATGAGCGACGAGATCTACGAGCACCTGCTCTACGACGGTGCCAAGGTGAAAAGCGTCGCCAGCTTTTCGCCGGCCCACCAGGAACACACCATCATCGTTCACGGCTTTGCCAAGGCGTGGAGCATGACCGGCTGGCGGCTCGGTTTCCTGGCCGCGCCGGAGCCGATTGCCAAGGCGATTGACGCCGTGCAAAGCCACAGCACCAGCAACCCGACGTCGTTCGCGCAGAAGGGCGGCGTGGCCGCGCTGACGGGCCCGCAGGACCATTTGAAAACGTGGCTGGCGGAATTCGACAAGCGCCGCCGGTTCGCCCACCAGAAATTGAACAGCACCCCGGGCATCTCCTGCGTGAATGCCAAAGGCGCATTTTATCTGTTCCCGAACATCTCGAAGACGGGGCTCAAGTCATCCGACTTCTGCGCGAAACTGCTGGAGGCGGAAAAGGTGGCCGCCGTGCCCGGCATCGCCTTCGGCGCGGACGATTACCTTCGGATCAGCTACGCCACGAGCATGGCGAACATTGAAAAAGGCCTCGAGCGCATCGACCGATTCTGCCGGGCGCTGGTGAAATAGCGCGGCAGGAGCACTACGGCCGAGCCGCTCGCGGTAACCTAGTGCCGTAACGCCGGGCGCGGCCCGAAAAGGCCCTGACCCATTCAAGAAAGCTACTATTGATGCGGCATTCCCTGGTCGGCAGGTTTTGCTTGAAACCTTTGACCGGCGGGTTCAGAATGAAGTTCATAAGCCTGGCCGGCATATGCTTTGGTTCAAACCTTCATTCAAAAAGAAGTTCAGCGACATCAAAGGCGGCTGGAGCATCTCCCAGGTGCTGGACCAGTTGGGCAGCCCGCTCGAAGTGGAAGACTCGGAAATTCCCCTTGGCTCGAATTGGGGCACCCAGTCCGGCATGACCTTCGCCATGAAGCCGGGCGACCTCGTCAAACAATGGATGTTCCAGAATGACGACGAGTTTTACTACATCTGGTTTGCGCAGGTGACTTATGAAGAAGAGGATCCCTGGCGGGTGACTCTGAAAAAAACGGTGAACCACCGGCTGTGACCGGCTTCACCGCCGCCGCTCATTTGAGAAAATCCTGGTGGAGGACATGCATCAAATTGTCGACGGCCAGCATCAATTCACCGCGGCCAGCCGCCGCCTTTGCCGGGCCGGCTAAATCAATCGCCTGTCGCATCACCCGCGCGTAGCGCTTGGTCAGCGCCAGTGTTTCATTCCGGTCACCCAGCCGGCGGAGCAACTCGAGCACGGTTTCAACCCGTCTCCGCGCCCCGGCAATTCTCTGCCGGGCATCGTCTGCGTCCATTTCCCCGGCCTGAACGCGCCTCAATAAACCGCATTCAAAGGCCCGGCATTGCTTTGGCCGTTCGGCATGGATCCGGCACAGTTTTCCATCAAAGCACGCGCAGGGCTGGAGGAAAGCCGGGCGGCGGGCTTTCGATTTCACAACCACTCCCAGTTCAACCAACCGGCGGATGTCATCCTCCTTTTGCAGTTGCACGTCGGCAAATAAAACGCCGTTGCAGCACAGGCCGCAATTCGGACAGAGCTGGGCGACAAAATCGTTGGCAGGATTTGCGGACACGGCTTTGATTATTCCGGACTTCAGCCCGGCGGTGGCATCAAGTCCGCTAACTTGGCGCCCTCGCGACGCAGCAGGATGGCCTCGACGCGGGGCACATACATCTGGGTCTCGGCCGGCAAATAGCGCGCAATGTCGTCGTAGTCCCGCGTCCGGTAGCGGTCCAACAGCTTTTGCACCCGGCCCTCTCCGGCATTGTAACCGGCCAGTGCCAGACGCCAGTCCTGAAACTTGTCGTGCAATAATTTCAAGTAACGGGCCGAAGCGCGCGCGCTGGCCTCGGGCTGAAGCCGCTCGTCGAACGGCCACAGGGAAAGTCCGAATCGCCGCGCCGTGTCCGGCATCAGTTGAAACAAGCCCACCGCCCCCGCCGGGCTGCGGGCGCCGGGATCGAACGACGATTCCACCTCGGCCACCCAGAAGAGTTCCGGCGGAACCTTCTGCGTGACGAAAACCGGTTTGAGGCGCGCCAAATAGTTTGTGGCTTCCGGCGGGACTGGGCGGTCGGCAACCTTCTTGATCCAAATCTCCCGTTCGGTCACCGGCCCGGGATTGGCCACCGGCGGTGGCGGCTGATTGGTTTCCCCTTTTGGCGGCGGGAGGGTGACCCGGAGGTAGTCGGCGACCTCGAGATAATCCAGTTGCGATTTCAGCCAGGCGGCATAGGGCTGGGTTTCCGGATGGCTTGCCAGCAGGGGCAAAATGATTTCAGCGGTGCTCTTGAGCGGCGCGAGGTCCACGACGTATTCGCCCTGGAATTCCTCCTGCCAATTTCGGAAAAACTGCTGCACTTTCTGCTGGTCCAAGTCCGGCAGCGCGGCGAGCACATTCGTGTCGAGATTTTCCTGCGCCCACTCCCGCGCGCCTTGCATCAAATCGTCCAGTGAAATCGTGTTGTCCTGCGCCTGCGCCCACAGCGCGCCGGCCAGCAGCAGCGCAAAAATGCCGGTGATTTTCACTACCAACAGGTTCCCGCTCCCGCCCCGCTTGTCAATCCTTCATCGCCACAAGTGCTTCGGGTACTTCCGCTGCAGCTCGGATTTGATCTTGGGATAGTGTTCGCGCCAGAAGTTCGCCAGGTCCTGCGTGACCTGGACGGGTTTCATCCCGGGTGTCAGGATGTGCACCACCACCGGCACTCGGCCCATCGCAATCTTCGGCGTCTGCGTCACATCGTACAATTCCTGGATGCGCAACGAAATGTGCGGCGAGCCGGTCGCTTCATAGGTCACCTTGGGGGTCCGGCCGTTCGGCAGCGCCAGCCGCTCCGGCGCGTGCCGGTCCAGCAATTGACGCTGCGCCTCCGACAGCCACGACATCACCAGCGGTTTTACCTCCCGCTCCTTGATGTCCTTGTAACTCACCGCTCCGTGGCAAAGCTGCTCAATAAGATGTTTGCGGTCGGCTTCGGTGATGTCCGGCAGTTGCAGTTCCGGGCAATGGCGGCACAGCAGGCGCAGGCGCAACCGCCATTGCTCGACGCCGTGGTCCCAGTTCGGCAGCGACAAACGTTCAGCCAGAATTTCTTCAGCCAACAACCGCGCCGCGGCTTCCGCCGGTGGCGGATCAATCCGCTTGGCTGACAACGCCAACCCGCGAAAGCGCAGCAGTTCCGCCGCCTGGACGCGCCTGGCCTGCGCGTCATATTCGACGTGCAAATCGGATTTCATGTCCTCGGGAAAAAGTTCCCGCAACCAGTCCGCCTCGATGGCGGTGGCCAGCGAAAGAATCGTGTTCACTTCCCGGCCTTCAACCTCGCGGACTTCGGCGGCGACCAGGAGCGGACTGTGCTGCACGGCGCTTTCCCGCGCCAGCACACCGCGGCGGTTGTGAACCAGCTCGCAGCGGAGCGTGCCCTGGTCCAGCCGCCGCGCCACCCGGTCGCTGAATCCGATGAGAATGCACTTTTGCAGCGCTTCGTCCTTGATCTCGCGTGGAGTCACATCCAGGCCTTCGTCCCTGGCAATGCGGACAAATTGATCAAAAAGCGGCCCGACCTGCCGGGCGGTCACCGCGTGGATGCCCAGCCGGCGGCAGGCGTCGAGACGAAATTGGTTTTTCGCCGCGTAGTTCCACGCCCGCATCAGGATCCAGAAATCCGATGACGCCTTGTCGCCGAGGAGATCCTCGCGGTAGGAGACGGTGTCGCGATCCACGTTGCGCAACAGGAGGTCGCGGCCTTGCGTGAGCGCGGCCACGAGACAGGCTTGGTGAACGCAGCCGTATTCCTGGGCCGCGAGCAACATGCGCGAATAACGCGGATGCAGTGGAAACGCGAGCAGCTTGCGGCCGATGGGGGTAATTTGTAGCGCAGACATCCGTGTCTGCGGGATAGCCGGGCATCCCTGCCCGGCATCGGGACGGGCGGCTGGCAAGCCGCCGGAACCCGCAGGCGGGGGAGCCTGCGCTACCACCTTCAGCGCACCCAAATCCTCCAGCAATTCCTCGGCGTGCGTGAGCGAAATCTCATCCGGCTTTTCGAGCCAGCGGAATTGGCGCAAATCCCCCACCCCGGCGGCCTTGAGCGTCAGCACGACTTCGGCCAGGTCGAGCCGTTTGATTTCCGGCAGTTCCTGCGGCGCGCGTTCGTCGTGCTCCGGCCGCGACCAGAGCCGCACGCACCGGCCCGGCGCCGTGCGACCGGCGCGCCCGGCCCGCTGCTCGGCGCTGGCCTGGCTGATCTTTTCCACCAGCAAGGTGTTGATCCCGCGGTTCGCGTCATAGCGCGGAATGCGTGCCAGCCCGCTGTCAATCACCAGCCGCACGCCGTCAATCGTGATGGAGGTTTCCGCGACATTCGTGGCCACCACGACCTTGGGCTGATCGTAACGCGCCACAGCAGCGTCCTGGTCGCGCGGCGACAATTCGCCGTGCAATGGAAGCAAGATGTATCCCTTCGATTCCGGCTTGTGGCGGATGGCCTCGATGGTCTGGCTGATTTCGAATCCGCCCGGCATGAACACCAGCACGTCGCCGCGTTCGGCGGAACCGGCATACTCGGCAAACACCTCGGCCGCGAGATCCCAGACCGGAGGCGGGTTCGGTCCCAATCGCCGCGGCAAATAGCCGATGTCCACCAGATACACGCGGCCTTCGGAGCGGAGGACGGCGCAACCCTCACCCGGTCCCGCTTCGCGCGGACCACCCTCTCCCGTCCGACGGGAGAAGGACTGGGGGTGAGGGCGGCTCAGATAATTCTCCAGTGCGTCAGCATCCAGCGTGGCGGACATGACGATGATGAGCAGGTCAGGCCGGAGCTGTTCCTGAATGTCCAGCGCCCGGGCCAGCGTGATGTCGCCGTAAAGATGGCGCTCGTGAAACTCGTCAAATATCACGGCCTGAATCCCGCGCAAGGTCGGGTCCTGGATCAATTGCCGGAGCAGGATGCCCTCGGTCTCAAACTTGATGCGCGTGGCCTCGCTGACGCAGTTTTCGAAACGGACCTGATAGCCGACCTCGCGGCCCAGTTCCACGCCCAGCTCGCGCGCGACGCGCGACGCCAGCAGCCGGGCCGCGAGCCGGCGCGGCTGGAGAATGACGACCTGTCCGCTGCCCAGCAGGCCGTGTTTGAGGAGCATCTGGGGCACCTGCGTGGATTTGCCGGAACCGGTCGGCGCCTGCAGGATGAGCCGCCTCGTTGCCTTTAGACAGGCGATGATATCGGATTCAATTTCGTAGATGGGCAGCCGGTCGGCCATGCGGGCCCATCGTAGCGGGCAACCGAAGCTTCTGGCGAAAAGATTTTTGCGGCAGGGTGCGTCACTCCGTGCGTGCCGTCGCGTCGGAAGATTGGTATCGCCGGCGGGACGCCGGCGCTCCCGGGACTCAAACGAGCTTTGACAGTTGCGTTAATGGTTGGAATCGGCAAGCCTCGAACGGCAACGCGACATGAAACTACCGCGGTTTATCATCCTGACACCTCTGAAAAACTGGTTTTACAAGCGATGTAGAATCAGGCCTGTGGCCGGAAACGGTAGTGGTACATTTTCGAAAAAGGCAGGGACAGCGCGCTGCGCGGTCCGGACGCCGCAGCGCGGCGTCCCTGCCAAAACGCACCACTACGCCGGAAACACTGGGTCTGCGGGACAATTGATCGAGGCACAGCCTCGACGCTACACTTTTTTCAGAGGTCTCATTCTCTATCTGCTACTGGGTGCGTTGCCGACTGTTGCCCGGGCACAGGCAGGGGCTTCGTCAACCAACACGATGGCTGGCTTGAGCCTGCCGCCGCGGCCCAATCAGGACAGCTCGTATCATCTGGACACATCGTTCGGCTACCGGCACCCGCTGAACGGGGATTACGACTGGATGCTGCCGGCGACAATTTCGTTCGGGAAAATGCTGGACGACCGCAATGCGCTGGATGGTGTGTTCGGGGGCGGCGTCATCGAATTAAAACCGGGCAGCCCGGCGGATGCCGAGGCGCATCAGCCGTTCTTCTGGGAACTGGGCGTGGCGTGGCGCCATTACTTCGCCGAGCGGAAAGCGACCTGGAAACCGTACTTCACCGCGGGCGCCAGCCTGCTTTGGATGACGTGGGAATACCGTCAATCGGTGGATTCGCCCCACTTCGGGAATATCGATCGCGACTTTCTCGAAGGCGCCGATGGTTATGCCGGCCTGGGTTTGAGCGTGCGTCTGCGGAAACGCCTGAACTGTTACGGCGAGGTGGACGTGGGTGCCGTCGGATACCTGTCCACGACTTACAGCGGCGAGCACAACGATTTGTTTCAGAATTACAGTTACGGCACCTTCCGCGGCGGCCTCAGTTGGACGTTCTGAAACTGTCACTGACCACGGATGGACACGGTCTGTTGCATTGATTCAAACAAAGGGAAATTAGCAAATCACTGGTAAAACTAAAGACTATTCGGGTCAATTCGTCAGAATTTTCGGCTATCAGCGGCTGCCGTCACTGACACTTTAACTGACAGTGAATCCGGGGTCATTGGTAGAAAAAGCCAAGACTCCGGAGCGATGAAAAATTGCCGTTGCCGACAATCACATGGTCCAGCACTTCCAGTTTCAAAAGCTGGCCGGCGCGGATCAAATCCCGCGTCACCTTGATGTCCGCTTCCGAGGGCGTGCTTTCTCCGCTCGGATGGTTGTGCATCACAATCACGGCACTGGCGGCGGTGACAATCGCCACCCGGAACACCTCGCGCGGATGCACTAAAATCGTGTCCTGCGTGCCAATAGAGACAAGGTGATGCCCTTTAATCCGTCTCCGGGTGTTGAGCAACAGCACCGCCAAGCACTCGCATTCCGGGTTGAAATACGGATTGCTGGCAATGTGTAACCGCCAGTAATCAGCCGCTTTGTCCGGTGTATCACACTGCTGTAATGCCTCGGGCGTCGGACATTCTCTTAAAGCTGTTATCTTGAATTCATGGGGACTGGCCGGGAACCTGAACGGTTTAACGAGGTCGGCAAAGCCGGGGAGAATGGAAGTGGTATTCATGGCTGCGTCTCGATTCAGGCAGGTTTGACATGGGCTGCGAAATAGCTGCCGTACCGCTTGCGGGGGTCATAGGTGGCACGTTCATCGGCGAGGGTGCCGCACGGGTGCTGCCAAGTCTGGCGGACATTGTTCCAATGGAAACCAAGCTCGGCCAACCGGCTGGTAATCTCCTTGGGCTGTTTCCCGGCAAACTGAATCCAAACCCATTGGCCAACCACTTCGGCCAGCCTGAAAAAGTCCGGTGTTTCAGCACGCAGCAAAGCGAGCAAACTTTCAGTCTTCAGTGAGCGATTCAGCCGGCGTTGAGCCTGATTGATTTTCACCAAACCGGTTTTGGTAGTGTTCAACTGTTCGGATCGGCTCTTGAGTCCCGAAATTGAATTTGAATTGGTTTTCATGGTCTTTTTTTTGTGTTCTGCTGTTCGTCTTCGGTCTGTCGCCCTGCACGAGAAAGCGGAACCGCCAGCCCTCCCCCGTGGGAGGAATCTACGGAGGGCACCACGAGGGGCGGGCTGGTTTGGGCGGTGAGGCCGTGAGGGCGAGAGAACGAGAGAAGAAGCAGAAGGGAGCGAACGCGGGGGAAAGACCTGATGCCCGCCTGTCAAACCTGGTCAACCATCTGCGCGTTAGCGGGCGGACCTGGCGCGGGTCATGGTAGAAGCACGAACCGTGACAGGTGCGTTTTGATTGGCCTGTCTCCGCCGGATTCAGTGCGTGGAACGGAATGGAAGTGAAAGCCACTGGCCACGGTTGCCAAGTCGTGGATGATGGCGCAGCGTAGTGGAGTGGAGCGAGGCTGAACCGGCCGGAGTCAGGCTTTGGATATCAAGACGGCAGTCTGCGACGTTTAGCAGGATTCGCCAGAAGCCAGTGTCGGAGTCGGGTAATGAAAGGTCGCAGTCTGTCGTCGTTCAGTAAGCGTCACGCGTAGCACCTCTGGCTAAAGTTCTCATAAATATCGTAACTATGAGAGCTATGACAACTACGAGTGATCCCGATCCATCTTCTGCGGTTGGAGCCCCTGCGATCGAACCGGTGGCC
>Ga0335069_10000453_pt1 | contig 69460 bp, 55 predicted proteins | sample Lox_Sample_11_FD_206714 | JGI IMG/M metagenome (GOLD analysis project Ga0335069, IMG submission 206714) | Soil microbial communities from Loxahatchee National Wildlife Refuge, Florida, United States - Lox_Sample_1.1 | ecosystem: Environmental > Terrestrial > Soil > Wetlands | place: USA...
GCTGCGGCACGAGACCGGCTGTCGAACTGCCCCCGCGTCACTCGCCGGCGCGGAACTCCACCCAGGGGTGCGAGGGTCGGCTCCGGAGGATCTCCCTCATCCAGCCGAACTGGGGATGCTTCTCCAGGAACTGCGCGGCGTCGAACGGGGTGCCGCACCCGGACCCCCAGCGGGCGGCGAAGGACATTCGCTTCGCCATCTGGGAGTCGACCACCTTCGCATCGACGGTGCCGGAAGGGTCGAAGGGCGCCTCGCCGGGATCGGTCGTCTCGTCCTCCCAGTGGGCGCAGAGGGACCGGCTGCCCAGCCGCTCCTGCCCGAGGTAGGTGTCCAGATGGTCGCCCTCGAAGCTCTTGGCCAGCTCGGCAGTGATCCGGCCGCGGTGCTCCCTCATGAGCTGCGTCCACCGGACCCGCCGGGCCACGCCGGAGACGCGGATGTCCGTCTCGTGCTCGTCGGTTTCCAGCCGGAGGATCTTCAGGTCCTCGGCCAGGTTCGAGCCCACGAAGTACCCGTCCTTCGTCCGCTCGAACCCGACGTGCTTCAGGCCCAGCTCCAGGCGCGCGATCTCGCTGGTCTTGACGTCGCCGACCAGCCAGGCGTTGGCGTAGCCGCCGTTGTTCCCCCGGCGCATGATCGTGCACCACTCGTCGATGGTGGAGGCGTCCTGGGCGGCGCGGCGCATCCGCACGAACTCCGGGACGCCCTTCTCCTCGAATCCCGAGAAGCCGCCGATGGTGGTCTCGGATCCGACGAGCCCGGCCTCGGTCACGAAGAAGTCGGTCCCGCTGTGGATCCATCCGGGCACGCCCTGCATCAGGATGCGATGGCCCGTGCGGGGAACGATCTCGAAGACGATGTCACAGTCGGCGGACGGGTAGCTGGTCATGGTGTTGTGGCCCAGGACGATCCCGCCGTCGGCGGTCATGCCTCCGGTCGCGATGAAGCTGCTGCAGGACTGCTGGGGCCGGTCCGGGGATCGGGCGCCGATCTTCTTCTTGGCCGTCGGCCACCAGTACCCGCCCAGCTCGGTGCTGCCGTTGTAGGTGATGATCTCCGCGCGGGTCGTCCTCACCCCCGCGGCGGCCAGGCCCTCCACGATCCCGTCCAGCTCGGCGAGGAGCTCCGGGTCGATCCGCGGCAGGAACATGCGCTCACCCTTCTGGACCAGCCAGGTCCACTCCATGCCGCTCTGGTACTCCCACCCGCGACGCGCGGCGCGGAGCGAGGCGTCGATCTCCTTCGCCAGCAGGTATCCGTGCTGGAACCCGCGCTCCCGAGGAGGACCGTCGATGCGGAGGTAGACCCACCCCTCGCGATCGAGCCGGTGTGCGCGGGCGATCCATTCGTGCTGCTGCGGGGTCAGCTCCCCTGCCGTCGCCGCCGGGGGCGAAGGCCGGGGACCCGTGGCCGGGGACGCCGGGCTCGTGACCGCCAGCGTCTGAAGGGCCAGGAAGCTGCCTGAAGCCAGGGCGAGGAGAAGTCGTCTCATGGGCGTCGCACCTCCACGTTGGCCGGGACCATCTCGGTCTCGACTGCGAGTGACTAACGGAAGTTCTCGATCATCATCAGGTCCTGGCTCGTGGTGGCGTGCGTGAAGAGGATGCTGCGCCCATCGGGAGAGACACTCAGGCCTCCGTTGCCCCCAGGGCCGGTCTCGAGCACCCCCACGATGCGATCCCGCCCGGTGGCAGCGTCGAGGAGGTGCAAGGCACGTCGGGTGGCGAACAACTCCTCCGGCCCCCGGCAATCCAGATGGAAGACGCCGAGTGACCTCCTGCAGCTCGACCTTCACGTCGAGCACGTTCTGGAAGCGCCGCCGTCCCGTCACCATCTCGTACAGCACCGCCCCGAAGCTGAAGATGTCGCTCCGGGCGTCGACCTTCCCTCCCGTCTCCGGAGACATGTACCCCGCCGTCCCCGCACGTACTCCATCACCATGAAGTAGGCGGCGCGGGCATCTTTCGCGAAGCGGCGGCGCCGGCCCTCGTCGGCCATCCGCTCCGCCGGCAGAACCTTGATCGCCACCTCGCGACCGAGGCGCGTGTCGCGGGCGCGGTAGACCTCGCCCATGCCTCCCGCCCCGAGCGGAGCGAGAACCTCGTACGGACCAAGCCAAGTCCCGACGGGCAGCGCCATGGAGGTCTCGGACGGCGAGGATCCTGGGCGGCAATTCTATACCCCGGCTACAGACCCCATCCCTCGCCGCTCCCCGCAGCGGGCGAGGACCCGCTCCGTGATGTAGTCGCTGGAGGCCCGCGCGTGACGGGAGTTCCGCGACATCTGGCGGACGAAGCGCTCGCCGCACGCGAAGATCACGCGGCTGCTCGGGGTCGTCACCGCCAACGCGTCGGTGCCGCAGGTCCGGCGCGGTGCATCGTAGAAGAAGATGTTGGAGAGGTACTCCCGGGCGCCGAGGCCGGAGGCCTCGAGGGCCGCCCGGAGCGGCCGGCCCGAGGCGTCGGCGAACTCGTCGAGCAAGCCCTGGCACCCCGGATGCGCACCATCGGGAAGTCCTGGAACGAACGTGCCTCTTTCCTCAGGACCGTCGATGCGCGTGAGGTTCGGCGACTTGGTCCTGGACCCAGGCACCCGCCAGCTCCGGCGGGGCCAGGAGGTGCGCCACCTGGGCGGGAAGGCGGTGCTCGAGGACCTGGGCAGCAAGAACGGGACCTTCTGCCGCGGGCAGCGGATCTCGGCCCCGGTGCCCCTTTCGGACGGAGACGAGATCCGGCTCGGGAAGGTGCCGCTCACGCTCCGTGTCCTCGCGGCAGATCCGGCGACACGCACCGACCAGTCGCGCTGGGCCTGGTCGCTCCGCGGTGACCCGTCGAGACCGGGGGACGGCGCTGCCCTGGCCGGCGACAAGCGGCGGGAACCTCTGGTAGTCTCGGGCGGTTCGGGGCGCCGGTTCCGGACGGCGCGACTCGCGATGTTTGCCACAGAGGGTCACGAGGTCCGGAAGGTCCCGAGCGGCTTGAAGTTGGTAGAGCGCCTGTAGCTCAGTTGGATAGAGCGGCAGCCTTCTAAGCTGCGGGTCAGGGGTTCGAATCCCTTCAGGCGCGCCATGCGGACATCGGCGGTGGCTGTCGCTCAGTCTGGCAGCCTATCCCCCGGCAAAGCCGGGGGCTTGACGGAGTGAGCCGCCAAGGCGGCTGAGTTGTGGCCGCTCACGAGCAGCCTTGTGGGCCACCTAAGGTGGCGCGCCGGGGCGCCTCGCCGTACGGCGTCTTCTTCCGGCACGTCGGGATGAACCCCCATGTGGCACTGCGTTCGGCCGGGCCCCTTGACCACGGTCGCGCGCGGAGCGTAGCCTCGCCGCGGCGATCACGACAGGAGGTGGCGGCATGGGCCGAGCGTCCCGCTCGCTGGTTACGGCCGCGTGCTGCGTGTGTGCGTTGCCCGTCCAGGCCCAGGCCCGCAAGCCGCCGGCCAGGGCGAGCCGGCCCGCGGCCTCCAGCGCCGCGAGAGTCTTCAAGGTGGAGGTGGAGCAGGACGGCAAGCCGGTTCCGATACGGGACCACGAGGCCCTGCTGCGCAGGGCGCCCTTCGCTCTCCTGCTGACCCTCCCGGACGCCTCCGACGTCTTCGTCAGCGCGTCCTTCGAACCCGCAACCTACGACGTCGCACGCAGCGGCGCGCCGTTCGGCAAGGAGGATTTCCGCAGCGCCATCTCCGGGGCCGAGGGCCCGGCCAACGCGGGCAATGACATCTTCGTGCGCGGGCCCGACCGCCCCATCCTCAGCGTGTGGAGCTGCAGCCTGGGACGCTTCGACCAGCTCACGACCGTGGGGGCGGGCTGCCGGGGACGGCGCACGATCGAGAAGGTCTTCACCAGCGAGCCCGTGCCCCTGGACCGCCTCCTGCGCAGGCCTCTTCACCTCGTGTTCCTGCGCGGAACCGTGAACGAGGCCGGCGTGGAGAAGGAGCTGGGGCGCGAGTGGCTGACGCTCTATCTCGACACCGTGCCCGACGCCATGAGGGCCGCCACCGAGACCCAGCTCAAGGCGGTCTTCGACGGCCACAAGCCCACCGCCGAGCGCGCCGCCGCGCTGCAGGCGCTGGCGGCCATGGGCCCCGATGCCATCACCTCGCTCGACGTGATCGCATTCGACGCGGCGGTCAGGGCGCGCGAGGCGGCGGCCGTCGCCGACCTGCGCGCGATCCTCTCCGCCGAGTCCGCCTACGCCTCCGTCAACGGCGGGCTCTACGACGGCCCGCCGTGCCTGGTCGAGCCACAGCGTTGCCGGCCGAAGTTCACGGGGAAGCCGTTCCTGCAGGCGGCCACCCTGCAGACCCGCAACGGCTACAAGAGGGAATTCCAGCCCGGCACGGCCGCCTCCAGGGACGAGATCCGGAAGGCGAACGCCTCGGCCACGGCCCTCAAGGACTTCGTGCTGGCGGCCTGGCCCGAGATGTTCGGCGAGACGGGGTATCGGGCGTTCTGCGCCGACTCCTCGGGTCGCATCTGCTCCGTGGAGGGCGCCACAGCCCCGGTGAAGTTCGGCCGCTGCACGACCGAGTGCGCGCCCTTGCCCTGATCGCCCGGGCCTGCGGCCGGCTCTCTAACGGGGCGCGGACGCCTTCGTCACGGCGAGCGGCACCGCGACCAGCAGGGGGTCTCCCGGCTTCGAGGAGACCCGGAACATGGTCTGGGGCAGCGGGTCCTCCTGCGTGAGGAGCCGGGACTCGCTCTCCGCCGCTTCCTTCTCCACCCGTGTGTAGGGCCGGCCCGCACCGCCCTTGAGCTCGAGCTGGCGGGTGGGCGTGCTCCAGCGCGTCTCCCACTCGCGCACCTGCTCCCCCGACAGGTGGAGCGGACTACGCCCGATCGCCAGGCCGGCCAGGGGCGTCGGGGTGATGAGCACGGTGAGCACCTCCCCCACCTGGTCGCGGCGGGCACGCTTCATGGTGAAGAAGGGGGGGTGGTCGGTGAGGTCGGGGATCTCCACCACGCGCCCGGCCTGCACCTCGTTGTTTCCCTGCCGTGTGCGCAGCGTGGGGAAGATGAGATAGGGCTCCCCGAAGCTGCCGTCCGCGTACTTCTCGCGGTCGATCACGTAGAGAAAGCCCCTGCACGAGGCCTCGAAGCTGAGACGCACGCGCTGCCCTTCGGGGAATCCGGCGCCCAGCTCGACACGATGGGCGAGCCAGCTCTCGTTCGGCGCGGACGAGATGGCCACCGCCCGGGACGCCTCGGTCGCGGCGGCGGGCTCGAGCTTCCAGACGGTCACCCCGACGAAGGCGTCGTTCGCCGTGGGCGCCGGCGCCGGTCGCGGGCGACGCGCCGGCTTCGCCGCGGGCGGGCGGCTGTTGGCGAAGGCGTCGTCCCAGAGCTGCCGCGTCTGCTGCTCGGGAACGGGCTGCGACGAGGGCTCCTCGGCCCTCGCCAGGGTGAGGCTCGGGAGAAGGGCGGCTGCGCAGACTGTCACGAAGCGGACGGCGGACGTTCTGGTTCCCATCCTCCTCCTCCGTCTCACCGGTGCTCCAGCTTCAGCACGCTCACCAGGACGTCGCCCGGGGACTTGAGCAGCGTCCGCGCCTGCGACGGGTCCTCGGACCTCTCCGGCAGGCGGGCGCCGGCGAGGAAGTGGTGGAGCGCCTCGACCTGCGCCGGATCGCCGACCACGCCCCTGTCCTTCGGGTTCGCGAGGCCCTTCACGGCCTCCAGCTCCGGCACGGTGGCGGCCGCGAACACCAGCCACAGGCTCTCGGTTCCCGTCTGCTCGTCGAACAGGAACCAGCTCGTCTGCGGCATCTGGACCTGCTGGCCGGCGGCCAGCCAGGCGGAGCCGCTGCCGCCCGTGGCTCTGGGATACAGGACGTTGTAGCTGGGCCTGCCAGCCCTCGGCTCCGGACCCTCGCTGACCATGTAGAGGTATCCGCTCTGCGGGCTGAGGACGGTCACCCGCAGCCGATCGTCCGGGCCGAAGAGCATCTCGCGGGCGAGTTGGAACGGCTCCCGATAGGGCTGGCCGTTGCGGTACTTCTGCACGGTCAGGAAGTAGGCCAATTCCCGCACGGCCGTGACGGTGGTGGTCTTGCTGCCGTCCGCGACCGGCTTCTTCCAGAAGAGCAGGCCGCTCACCCCGCCGACCAGCGCTAGCAGGGCCAGTCCACCGAGCACGAGAGGGGGCAGGCGGCTGCCTCGCCGCTCTCGCTCTCCAGCCACCGCCCGTCCGCGCGGGGCCGCCTTCTCCCCGAACTCGGCCGCGACCGTGCCCAGCCTGGAGGGCGCGGCGGGATTGCCGACCTCGCCCGTGTACAGGTTGAAGAGGTGCACGCGGGCCCCGTGCTTCACGGCGTGTTCGCCGAGGTCGCGCAGGTGGCCGGACCACTCGCTCAACTGGCTCGCGACGTCGGCGGCAGCCTGCGAGAGCAATATGTGGCCGGCGTCTCCACAGTCCATCACACGCTGGGCGACGTTGATGCCGCCGCCGGCGACGTTCAGGTTCGCGTTGATGTCGGCGACCCGATAGACGGCGCCGCCGTGGATGCCCATGCGGAGTTGGATGCGCGACTGGGATTTCAGCGTGCGAGCCACGTCACGCGCGCAGCGCAGGGGCGCGGTGGGGTCGCGGAAGAAGACGAGGGCCATCCCATCGCCGGTCGGCAGGCTCACCAGCTCACGGGCAGCCTGCGCCCGCTGGAAATCCTCGGTGGCCTGGACGACCGTTTGCAGCTCGTTGAGGACATCCCGCTGGTGGTCCATCGGCAACTTCGAGTAGCCGACGATGTCCATGAAGAGGACGTGGGCGGTCTCCAGGCTGCCCAGGGGAGCGGCGGCCGTGCCGGGCGCGGCGGCGGGCGTCGCAGACGGCTGCACCGGAACCACGAACGTGGGCCCAGCCGAGGGCGGCTGGGCCGCCACCAGCAGGGTCGGCTCCGCCGGGCGTGCCGGCAGCGGACCGCTCTGCGCCGCCGCCGCCGCCAGCGCCGCGGCCAGCTCGTCGGCGAACGCCCGGGCGCTCAGCGGGCGCCCGCGCGGATCCAGAGCCAGACCCCTCAGCACGACCGTGTCCACCTCCAGGGGGAGGTCCGGCCTCAGCTGCGTCGGCGTCGCCTTCACGCCCTGACGCTGGAGGGCGAGGAGCTCGTACGTCGAGGCGGGGCGGAACGGCAGCCGGCCGGTCAGCATCTCGTAGGCGATGACGGCCAGCGCATAGATGTCGCTCGCCGCCTCAGGCTTGCCCACGAGCTGCTCCGGGGCCATGTAGAACGCCGTGCCGGCGATCTGCGTGAGCTGCGTGCCCTCCTCGCCCGGCTCCTGGACGGTCGCGATGCCGAAATCGATGATCTTCGCCAGCCTCTCCCCGTGCCCCAGGTCCTGCAGCATGATGTTCTCGGGCTTGAGGTCCCTGTGGTGGACGCCCTTCTCGTGCGCCGCGCTCAGGGCGCCGCCGACCTGGCGGACGATGGTCGCCACCTCCGGCAGCGGCAGGAACCCCCCCTTCATCACGCTGCGCAGGGTCACGCCTGGCACGAACTGCATCACGAAGAACGGCTTCCCGTCGGGCATCTCGCCCGCGTCGAGGGCGCCCACGACGCCGGGGTGGTCGATGCGGACGAGGGCCATCAGCTCCTGCTTGAACTTCTTCTGGAACCACTTGCTCTCGGCGGAGCGTTCCAGCAGGACCTTGATCACGACCTGGCGGTCGTGAAGCTGCTCGTCACGAGCCAGGTACACGACGCCGACCCCGCCACGGCCCAGCTCCCTCTCCACTCTGTAGCGGCCCTTCAGGAGCAGGCCCGGGCCGGGAGCGCCGGCGGCGGGCGGGGCCGGCGGGCCGGGCTGTTCAGTCTGGTCGGCCACCGGGGCCTCCACTGAGAACACCGAGATCGTAGCACCGTCGACGGGCGCCTCAGCCGGGAAGGTCGAGCGGAGCGGATCCTGGCGACCTGCGCGACACGACCGGGAGGGAAACGAAGACATTGACGAGCTTCCTTCCCCGGCGCTAGCATCCCGGCCACGTCAGCCGCATTCGGAGTTCCATGAGCCGCAGGGTCGCTGCGGTGGCCGTGGCCATCGCTTTCGCATCGCTGGGAACCTCCGCCGGCACCGCCGCCGGGCGAAAGTACGCCCTCCTGATCGGCGTGGGGAGCTACACCTTTCTCCCCCGCAACTCGCTCGAGGGTCCGCCTCACGACGTGCGCACCCTGCAGCGGGTGCTGACCCAGGACTGGGGGTTCGATCCCCGCGACGTCGTCGTGCTCCTCGACCGGCAGGCGACCAAGGCCGCGATCCTGGGAGCCTTGGACCGGCTGGCGAGCGAGACCAGGCCCTCCGACTACGTCTTCGTCTACTTCAGCGGCCACGGTACCAGCGGCTACGACCGCACTTTCAAGGACGTCGGGATCGACGGCAACAGCGGCGCCCTGATCCCGGCCGACTTTCGTCCGGGACCGCTCTCGCGCCTGAAAGAGAGCCTCATCATCGGCTCGCGGGACCTCAAGCCTCGGCTCGAGCTCCTCGACAAGGACCGGAAGCTCTTCGTGGTCTTCGACAGCTGCTTCTCCGGGAACGCGGCCCGCATGCTCTTCGCTGTGGGCGACGCGCGCTACATCCCCCCCGGAGAGCTCGTCGCATCGCAGGACTCGCGCGCGCTCGTGCACACCGAGGAAGACGCGGGTCCCCAGGTCCCGGGACAGGCCGAAGCGCCCGAGACGCCGTTTCCGTACCGCAACCTCATCTACATCTCGGCGGCGTCGAAGAGCGAGAAGGCCGTCGACATCAGCTCGGCAGCACTGCGGAGCGGCCGGGTGAGAACCGTGGACGACCAGCCGCACGGGGCGCTCACCAACGCCCTCCTCGAGGGCCTGTCGGGGGCGGCGGACACCAACCGGGATGGGAGGGTCAGCTACGGCGAGCTCTACGAGTACGCGAAGGACAGGGTGAGCCAGTCCTTTCCGCACCAGCCGCAGCTGCTCGTGCCCGCGGTCGGCCGCGAGGCGTTGCTCACGGCCCCTGTCCTCGGCGCGGCAGGACCAGCGGTGGCCCCGCCGCCCGTGGCGGTCGTCCGCCCCCAGGCGGCGGCGCCGCCGAGCGCGGCGCCGACCGCCCCCGGGGCGCCCACGGCCAAGCTGAGCGTCAAGCTCCTCGAGATCGCGCCGGCCGTAGCCGCCAAGATCGCCGCCCTCCCCGGCGTGAGGCTGGTGAGCGGCTCGGGCCCCTACGACGTCCTGCTCACACAGGGCCCGCTCGGCTTCAAGCTCTACCACGCGAGCGGCGACGAGCTGGCCTCGTACCCCATCGCCGAGTCCGCCGCCGTCGTCGAGCGCGTCGCCCGGCAGGTGGCCGTGCAGGCGCTGGTCGACCTCACCTACGACGACCAGGACTTCAACGTCACCCTCGACATTCCCGGCAACCGCGGGTTCCTCAAGGAGCGCGAGCCCTTTTTCATCGACTTCTCCGCGGAGACGGACGCCCATGTCCTCCTCTTCGACGTCGACAGCGGAGGGAGCGTCTCCGTTCTCTACCCGTTCTCCGCGGGGGAGGCACGGCCGGTGCGCCGGGGTCGCGTCCCCTCTGCTCCCGACGTGCTTCGCGTCTCGCCCCCGTACGGGACGGAGTACCTGAAGATCGTGGCGTTCGCGGAGAAGCCGGCCGGCTTCGACCGCTGGATCGAGGCCAGCTTCTCGGCCAGCCGACCGGAGCTGGTCGAGCTGCTGAAGATGCTCCGGACGGCCCGGGGCAGAAGGGCGCAGGCTCGTCTCAAGGTCGTGACACGCGCGGCGGGCTCCTGACCGACAGCCTTACGTTCGTTCGGACTCCCCCGAAGCAATCATCTTGCCCCGTCGCGCGCGGATCTTGGCCTCCGGCGCCGAAAAGCCTTGCCAAACGGAGGCGCCTTTCGGTAGCGTTGCCACCGACCACGTAACCCACCTCATGGCCGCCCTCGTGGGCCGCACCGACGATCCGAGAGCGAGGAGTGAGGGTCATTGCGGCTGCGGCGAACCGTGGCTGTGAAGGAGAGGAGGGAACGCCGATGAGACGGAGTTCAGCCGTGTTCGGGCTCGCCTTGTTCGCGCTCGCAGTACCCGCTTCGGCCCAGATCATCGTCACATCCATCCCGAAGGAGGAGGCCGCAGGCGCAGGAAAAGGTGTCAGCGAGAAGAAGTTCGCCTTCCACGTCCTGCTGGCGCCCATCGCCAAGTGGAAGTACGGCGAGGTCTACATCAACGGCAACAACGGTCTGGTGGGAACAGTCACCGGAACGCCCAACTCGGACATCCTCTTTGCCGGAGAAGCGGCCTTCAAAGCCGCGGACGACTGGACTGTCGGAGTGGGCGGCTGGTACAACAAGGTCGGTGGGTTCACCTACCCGTTCGTCGGCACCATGTCGATAGAGGGCCTGGGCGATGTCGGGATGACGTGGGACTTTGCCGGCGATCTCACGGTCTACGAAGGGCACGCGAACGTCTTCTGGCGTGACTTCGGCCTACAGGTCGGGGTGGTGAAGACGACAGGGAGCATCGGCACGACTGCCACGTTCAAGACCATCACCCTGCCCGGCGAAAGCCCCGTGAGCTGCTCGTCGGTCCTGTCCCAAGAGGACTGCAGCAACATCAAAGTGCCGACCTTCACTGCCGACACCACGGACTGGGATCTTTTCGCCGTCTACAAGCACTCCTGGCCTGTGAAGTACCCGGTCGCAGTGTCCGCCGGAGCCGGCCTTTACAGCAAGCAAGGCGTGACCGAGACCAGCCACCCGCTCCGCGACACCGAGACGCATACCGTGTTCTCCGGTTTCGTCACGGGCAATGTGGAGGTGTGGAAGGGTCTGGGCGTGGACGTCTCCTTCTGGTACGTGAACAAGACCGGAGCGACGAGCACGCTGGGGCTGCAGCAGCTCGACAATCAGTACCGCTTCACCATGGGTGTCAGCTACAACTTCTCGAAGTGAGGAGTGCACTCCTGGTCGCCCGGCGGAGACTGGACACGGCGCCCGGCTGGCTGTAAAGAAGGGACCTAAGGCGCCAAGGCCGTTCGGTGCAGGAGCACGTCGTGGCACGCCTCGGGCGTCGCTCGCGTTCGTTGGCCATCTTCCTGACGGCCACCCTCGGGTGGCCGTCAGGACTGCTCGCCTCCCCTCAGGAGCGCCGCATCGAGCGCGTGAAGGGCGGCGAGGCGACCGTGGGCACCGGCGGCCGCTGGGCCCTCGTCGTGGGTGTGGACCACTACCAGGCGAAGGCCATCGAGCCGCTGTCCGGAGCGGTGGCGGACGCCAGGGCCATCCGCGACGTGCTCATCAGGTACGCGGAGTTCCCCGAGGCTCAGGTCACGCTGCTGGTCAGCGACGGACCGGAAAAGCCGACCCGCCCAGTCATCATGGACAAGCTCGACCAGATCGCAGCCTCGGCGAAACCCACCGACCTGGTGCTCTTCTTCTTCGCCGGCCACGGCGTGCAGGTGAGCGGCGAGCGTCACCTGCTCACCTTCGAGGCCGACCCGAGCAGCCCCGGCCACCTCAAGACCAGCTCGCTCTCGGCGCCCGAGCTCATGCACGCGCTGGAGACGATGAAGGTCGCTCACCGCGTGGTCATGGTCGATGCCTGCCGCAACGACCCCACCAACCCCAGCCAGCGCAACGTCGCCGACGAGGCCTTCGAGAGCGCGTTCACGCTGCAGCCCGCCAGCGAGAGCGGAGTTCGAGCCACCTTCCTCTCCAGCAGCAAGGGGCAGAGCGCCTACGAGTGGACGGAGAAGCACCGCGGGTTCTTCTCCTACTTCATCGAGAAGGGGCTCTCCGGCGAAGCTGCCCTGTACGGCAAGGTGACCGTCACCTCGCTCCTCTCCTACCTCAGCGAGATGGTGCCCCAGACGGTCCGCGAGCAGAAGAACCAGGTGCAGATCCCCTACGCCAAGGTGGAGGGGTCGGAGCTGGTCCTGGTACGCGGCGAGAAGCTGCCCGGGCAGACGGCGGCGCTGGACAAGCAGCCTCCCGTCGCCGCCGCGCGCACCATCTACGGGGTGGTGAAGGACAGCAGCGGGATGCCGCTGGCCGGAGCCACGATCACCGTCGCCTTTGCTGGCGGCGTCGCCCGCGGGGTGGGAGGAAAGCCGGGTCCATCCGCCAGCCTGCGGGTCTCCACGGACGAGGACGGGTTCTTCAAGGTCGACGGCGTGACGCCGGACGTGGAGGTGAAGGTCACCGCCGCGAAGGACGCCTACCTGCCCAAGACGCTGGTGTCGCCGCCTGCAGAGGCCGGCAAGAAGCTGGTCGTGTTCCTGCCCCGGGCGGAGGCGGCGCGACCCGTCGTCGTGGCCGACGCGGGCGGCCCGGCGCCCGCCGCCCGCCAGGCGCGGCCCGGGCCGGTTGCGATCACTGCGCCGACCGCGACCACCACCGCGCAACCCGCCACCTCCATCCCTGCGGCGGCACCTGCCGGGCGGCCGCCCGCGGTCGCCGCTCAGCCAGCGACGACGCCAGCCCAGCCGACGAAGAGCACGCAACGCGCGGCGACCGGCGCAGCGTCCTCGGCAGCCGCCAATCCGCCACCCGCCGCAAGGCCGGCGACGGCGACGCCAGCACCGGCCACCACCAAGACGGTCGCTGCGACCGCGTCGGGGACGGTTTCGGCGACGGCAGCCACCGCCGACCTCGAGCCCTCTGCCGCACTGCTCGCGGACCTGCTCGAGGGGCGCCTGCCGTCCTCAGCGCCTGCGACCGCGGCGCCCGCACCCGCGGTGCCAGGCGCGGCTTCGTCCACCACGAGGCCGTCCATCACCGCAATGGCGCCGACCACTGCGCCACCCACGACGATGCCGCCCGCCGCCACGCCGCCCACGGCGGCACCGCCGGCCCCGCCCGTCGAGGCCAAGCCGGCCAAGGGTGGCGAGCTGGCGATGGTCGCCTACCGTACGTTCCTGGCCGAGGATTTCAAAGAGGCTGAGAACGCGGCCCGCCAGGCGCTGCAGCTCGACCCGGAGGACACGCTGGCCAACGCCGTCCTCGGCAACGCCATGGCGGCCGTGGGTGTCAACACCGGCGACGTCCAGGCGACGCTGGCCGCCAAGGAGTTCATCGACAAGGCGCTCAGCCGCGATGCCGCCCAGCCGCTCGCGCACAACGCCTTCGCGCTCATGCTGATGGCGCAGGGGCGCAACGCCGAGGCGCTCCTCGAGGTGCAGAAGGCCATCCAGGGCGACGCGAAGCTGGCGGCCGCCCACGCCAACCGGGCCAACCTCCTCCGGCTGCAGGACAAGTTCGGCGACGCGGAGCGCGAGTACCGCGAGGCGATCCGCCTCGAGCCGGAAAACGCGGTGCCGTACAACGGCCTTTCCGTCGTGCTCTTCAGCATGGGCAAGTACAAGGACGCCGTGCAGGCCTCCCGCGACGCGATCAGCCGGTATCAGCTGCGCGACCGTTTCCTCGGCCTCTTCTACGTCCAGCTCGCGGTCGCCCAGTTCCAGCAGGGTCGGCAGGGAGAGGCTCTCGAGTCGGTCGGTCGCGCCAAGGCGCTGGGCGTCGCCGATCACCCGGCCTACGCGACGATCGCCAAAGGAAAGCCGGCGAAGAAGGGCTGAGCCGCGGCCGCCCCTGCGACCGTGGTACACTCTCGCGGTCAGCGCCTGTAGCTCAGTTGGATAGAGCGGCAGCCTTCTAAGCTGCGGGTCAGGGGTTCGAGTCCCTTCAGGCGCGCCATGCGGACATCGGCGGTGGCTGTAGCTCAGTTTGGCTAGAGCGCGTGGCTGTGGCCCACGAGGTCGCGGGTTCGAATCCCGTCAGCCACCCCAAGTCCGCTTCTCACGGTCGGACCTCAGCGCTTCCCGAGAGACGACACGAATGCCCCAGCGCCCGCCGGACGTCACCCCCGAGATCCTGACCGGCGACCTGAGCGAGGAGCGGCTCGCCGCCTACCTCGACGGCCGCGAGGTCGCCGTCGACACCGAGACCATGGGCCTGCAGACCCGCCGCGACCGGCTGTGCCTGGCTCAGCTCTGCGACCGGCAGGGCCTCGCCACCATCGTGCAGTTCCCGCGGGAGACCTTCGACGACTCCCGGCCGCACGGGGACCGGGCGCCGCGCCTCAAGCGCCTGATGGAGGACCCGCGGGTGCTGAAGGTCTTCCACTTCGCGCGCTTCGACGTGGCGGCCCTGCGCCACTGGCTGGGCATCGACGTGGCCCCGCTCTACTGCACCCGCACCGCCAGCAAGCTGGCCCGCACCTACACCGACCGCCACGGGCTCAAGGACAACCTGCTCGAGCTCCTGGACGTGGAGATCGACAAGGTGACGCGCGCCTCGGACTGGTCCGCCGCCGCGCTCTCGAAGGAGCAGATCGCCTACGCGATCTCGGACGTCACGCTGCTGCTGCCGCTGATGGACCGGCTGGAGGACATGCTCCGGCGACAGGGCCGCAGCGAGCTGGCGCACGAGTGCTTCCACGTGATCCCCACCCTGGCCAGTCTGGACATCGCGGGGTTCGATCTGCTGTTCGAGCACTGACGGCTAGGCGCCGTCCCTGGGCTTCGCCCGCCCGTTCTCGCCGTTCCTGCCGATGCGTGCCTTCTCGCCGGACTCCGGCCGGCAGCCGTTGTTCCTCCGGCCGTTCATCACGTCGAGCAGCCCCTCCATCTCGGAGGGCTGCAGCGCCTCCAGGTCGCGCAGCGCCGCCACCAGCTGCCGCGCCAGCTCCTGGCAGTGTGCCAGCACCGGGCCGTTGCCGCCGAGCTTCACCGCCCCGTTGTCGAGGCGCCACTCCGAGCGCTGGTCGGGGGTGAGCGGCATGCAGGCCCCGCCCTCCACCCGGTGCGGGGGGCGGCGGTCGTGCTTGAAGCCGGAGACGCCGGGGAAGGTCTGCTGCAGCAGGTAGTCGATGATGCGTACGATGCGTCGCTGGTCCTGGCCCAGCAGGCGGCTGTCGGCACGCACCGAGGCCTCCACCCCGCGCGAGGTGACGGCGATGGTGATGGCGATGGAGGTGCCCTCGACCCGCAGCAGCTCGCTGGCGATCTCGGCGATCACGTCGCGGTGCTCGTCGCGCACGAAGCCGACCGGGGCCACCCGCACGGCGCCGGTCACCTCCTGGTTCCGGAAGGCGGCGGCCCGGTAGAGATACCACTCGGGTGGGACCCGGTAGTCGCGCAGCTCGTCGAGGATGTCCTGGGTCTCCTCCGAGCGCGTCAGCACCTCGAACATCTTGAAGTCGAGGGGCGTGGCGCCGTGCAGGAGGGCCGAGGTGTCGGTGGAGATCCCCAGGGCGGCCGCGGCCTTCTGCTCCGGGGTCAGGCGATCCATGAGGCCGAGGGCCGCCGCGATCACCGCCATGAAGGCGGAGGTGGACCCGACCGGGACCCCCACGAACGGCAGCCGGACGCTGAGGACGCCCGCCGTCCGGCAGTTCTCCTCCACCTCGGCGGGATCGGCGTGGTGGTCGGCCACGAAGAAATAGCGCTTCACCGGCTCCACGCCGGTGGTGCTCAGCATGCCGAGCGGCGGCGAGGCGTCGACCATGCACTGCAGCGCGCCGCGCAGGCGCCCCTTGTTGGGGTCGCGCAGCTCGAGGTGGCAGCGGTCGACCAGGTTGCGGTTCTGGGGGTGGCCCAGGCTGCCCGTCAGGATGCGGACCTCCTGCGCCCCCAGCTCCTTCAGGATCGCCTGCAGCAGCAGCGCGCTGCCGAGCGCGTCCGGGTCGCCCACCCACTGGGTGAAGATGTTGGCGCCGCGGCCGCGGATGGAGCGGGCGCTCCGCTTCAGGCCCATGTAGGCGGCGTGCGCCTGGGTGAGGACGGCGAGGTTCTCCTTGGCGCGGCGCTTGCCCATGATGCCCTGGAAGCGACGGAGCACCACGTTCGGCCCGGCCGTGCGCGGGGGCACCAGGACGCCGCCGTTGCGGTTCACGCCACCACCCCGGGCAAAGGTCGCGCCTCCTGCCTGTCGCTGCTGCGCCGGGCGAAGCTGCGGCCCTCGCGCGCCATCTCCACCAGCATCGGCGCCGGCTGGAAGCGCGCGCCATGCGTCGCCTGCAGCCTCTCCAGCGTCTCCAGGGCGAAGCGGGCCCCCAGATGGTCGAGGTAGCGGAAGGGGCCGCCCAGGAACGGCGGGAAGCCCAGGCCGAAGATCGCGCCGACGTCGCCGTCGCGCGACGAGCGCAGGACGCCGTCCTGCAGGCACAGCACCGACTCGTTGAGGAAGGCGAACACCAGCCGCTCCTGGATCTCGTGGGGCTCCTTGGCCAGGCGGTGCGCTCCGCCCGGCAGCAACTCGTAGACGCTCGCGTCCACCTGCTTGCGCCGGCCGCCGTAGGTGTAGAAGCCCTTCCGGTTCTTGCGTCCCTGCCGCCCGTCGGCCAGCACCTTCGCCATCGAGAGCGGCGGGGCCATGCGGTCCCCGAAGTGGTGGTGCATGACCTTCGCCACCTTGGCCGCGACGTCGATGCCCACCTCGTCCAGCAGCGTGAACGGCCCCACCGGGAACCCGAACCCGGTCATGGCCCGGTCCATCCCGGCGACGTCGGCGCCCTCCTCCAGCATCCAGGAGGCCTCGTTCACGAAGGCGGCGAGCGACCGGCTGGTGTAGAAGCCGGGGCCGTCGCGCACCACGATGACGTGCTTGCCCAGGCGGCGGCCGAAGCCGACCGCGGTCGCCAGGGCGGTGGCCGAGGTGTCCGGCGTGACCACCACCTCCAGCAGCGGCATCCTGTGCACGGGCGAGAAGAAGTGCATGCCGAGCACCTGCTGCGGCCGGCGGCAGCCGGCGGCGATCTCGCAGATGGGGATCGAGGAGGTGTTGCTGGCGAACACGCAGTCGTCCCGGGTCCCCGCCTCGGTCTCGGCCAGCACCCGGCGCTTGAGCTCCAGGTCCTCGAACACTGCCTCGATCACCAGGTCGGCGCGGCCGAATCCCGTGTAGCCGAGGGTGCCGGACAGGCGGTCCAGCCGGTGCTGCACCTCCAGCCGGGTGAGGCGGTGACGCTTCAGGCGCTCCTCCCAGACCCCGCGGGCGTGCTTGAGGCCGCGCCCGAGCGCCTCATGGGAGGCATCCTTCACGCGCACGGGGACCCCCGCCTCGGCGGCCGCCGCGGCGATGCCGGCGCCCATGAGGCCGGCGCCCAGCACGCCGAGCTTCGCGACCTCCCTCCCCCGCGTGCCCTCGGGGAAGCCGGCGTCCTTCTTGATCTCCTGGGTGGCGAAGAACACCGCGACCAGGTTGCCCGAGACCTCCGTCGCGGAGAGGCGGCCGAAGGCGGCCGCCTCGAGCCTCAGCCCCTCGGCCAGGGTGGTGGCGCTCCCGCGGCGCACGACCTCGATCGCCTCCAGCGGGGCGGGGTAGTGGCCGCCCGTCTTCTTCAGCACCGAGGACCTCGCCCGGGAGAAGATGACGGGCCGCAGCAGGCGCTCGCGCCAGGTGATCCCGGTCCGCTTCGGACGCAGCCGCCCTTCCGCCAGGGCCAGGGCCGCGCGCCGGGCCACGTCCACCAGGATCGCGGCCGGGCAGACCTCGTCCACCAGGCCGGCCTCGAGCGCGCGGCGCGCCTTCAGCGAGCGGCCGGTGAGGATGAGGTCGAGCGCGGTGGCCAGGCCCACCAGCCGCGGCAGGCGCTGGCTGCCACCGGCGCCGGGCAGCAGGCCCAGCATCACCTCCGGCAGCCCGAGCGCCGTCTTCGGGTCGTCGGAGGCGACGCGGTAGCGGCAGGCGAGGGCGAGCTCGGTGCCGCCACCGAGGCAGCCGCCGTGGATGGCGGCCACGAACGGCAGCCGCGAGCGCTCGATGCGGTCGAAGACGGCGTGGCCGGCCCGCGACAACGCTTCGCCCTCTTCCGCCGAGCGGATGCGGCTGAAGTCCTTGATGTCGGCGCCGGCGATGAAGTTGTCGGGCTTGCCGCTGCGGACGACCACCGCGCCCACGCCGGCGTCGTCCTCGATCGCGGCCAGCAGCTGCTCGAACGAGGCGATCATCCCCCTGCCGAGGGTGTTGACCTTCTCCCCGGGGACGTCGATCGTGAGGACCAGGACGCCGTCGTCGCCACGCTCGCCGGTGAATGCGCCCGCGTCGCTCACCATGGCCAGAGTCCCCTCAGCGCTCCAGCACCATGGCGTAGCCCATGCCGCCCTGCGCGCAGACGGAGAGCAGGCCCAGCCCGGCCCCGCGCCGCTTCATCTCGCTGGCCAGCGTGGTGAAGAGCCGCGCGCCGGTGGCCCCGAACGGGTGGCCGAGCGCGATCGAGCCGCCGTGGACGTTCAGCCGCGAGCGGTCCACCACGCCGACCGGCCGGGAGCGGCCCAGCATCTCGCGGGCCCAGCTTTCCGACTCGAGGGCCTGGATGTTCGAGGCGACCTGCGCGGCGAAGGCCTCGTGCATCTCGAGCACGTCGATGTCGGACAGCTCGACGCCCGCCCCCTCCAGGGCCGCGGGGATGGCCAGAGCGGGCCCCATCAGCAGCTGGCCTGCGGGATCGACCGCGGCCACCGCCCACGACCTCAGGTAGGCGAGCGGCTGGCGGCCCTCCCCCTGCGCCCTTTCCTCGGACATCAGCAGCACCGCGGCGGCGCCGTCGGTGAGCGGCGACGAGTTGCCCGCCGTCACCGTGCCGTAGCGGCGGTCGAAGACCGGCGGCAGCGCCGCCAGGGCCGCCAGCGAGGTGTCCTTGCGCACGAGGTTGTCGGCGGTCAAAGTCGTCTCGTAGGCGGGCGGCACCGCGACCGCCGTCATCTCCGGGGCGAGGACGCCCTCCTCCAGGGCTCGGGCGGCGTTCTGGTGGGAGGCGAGGGCGATCCGGTCCTGCTCCTCGCGGCTGATGCGGTTCTCCTTCGCCATCTTCTCCGCCGACTGGCCCATGGTGAGACCGGTCGAGGGCTCGGCGATCGCCGGCGACTGCGGCACCAGGTCGCGCGGCCGCAGCCGCGCGAAGGCGCCCAACCGCGCGCCGAGCGAGCGCGACCTCTGCGCCTCCATCAGCGCCTGCGCCATCCGGCGGCTGTGCAGGATCGGCACGTCGGACAGGCTCTCGGCCCCGCCGGCGATCCCCGTCTGCGCCTGCCCCAGCAGGATGGCCGAGCTGACGTCGGCGATCGCCTGGTTGGCCGAGGCGCAGGCGCGGTTGACGGTGCAGGCCGGGACGGTCTTCGGCAGCGGCGTCCGCAGCGTGACCTCCCGCGCCAGGTTCGGCGCCCTCACCGAGGGCACCACCTGCCCCATCACCACGGTGTCGACGGAGGCGGGGTCGACCTCGGTGCGCTCCAGCAGCTCCCGCACCGCCACGGTCGCGAGATCGACGGCCGTCATGTCGCGGTAGACGGTCCCCGCCCGCGCAAACGGCGTGCGGCATCCGGCGATGATCGCGACGCGTCCGCGGCTCATTCGGGTCTACCCCCAGGTGCGGCACGGGCGCGACCCGTCGAGGGCGGTCGAAAGGCGGGCCGTGCGACTGACCGGGTTGGCACCCGGTACGTCGACCGTCACGTCAAAATGCTAGCGCAGCCCCTTGCCCCTTTCCACTCCTCGCGTCGACATATGTTTCATGACTGCAAGTAATTGGCGGTATGCACGCGCCGCTCGACCTGACGATGGGTGCTTCTTGTCACATTCTTGGCGACGCCAAAACCGTGTACAATCCGTCCATCGTGGGGTGCGTTGCCCCACGTGTGGAGCGCTGCCCATGGCTGAGAACGGCGTCAAGAAGCCGAGGCAGAGGGCTCGGGTCGTGCCGCCCACGCCGATCACCGTCGCGATCGACGACCAGGAGACGGGCGCCTGCCTCTGCTACGGTGTCATCGCCAACGTCTCCGAGGATGGCGCCTGTGTGTGGACCAACGGACAGCTGGAGACCGGCTCGCGGCTCCTGCTGCGGGTGAGCTTCGCGGCTCCACCCGAGGTCCACGAGGTGACCGGCCGAGTCATCTGGGGCAAGTCGAGCGAGGACCTCTCGCCCGCACTGATGAGCGGCGCCCTGCGACGCTTCGGCGTCGCCTGGCAGAACGCCCCGCCGGCCTACGTCGACCGGCTCCGACAGATCTCGGCGCGCGCCATCGAGGACTCGCTGACGCCCTCGGGGAAGATGCGCGCGCTGCAGCGGGCCGAGCTCGAGCGCCACTAGAGAGAGAGCGCTCGCCGTCCACCCTAGCCCCGTGAGAGGATGGCGCCCGTGGCGCTGGTCACCGACGCCGTCGCCGTCTCCACTCGCGGGGACTCGCAGATGCTCGACCTCACGCCGGGGGTGCAGGACCTGGTCACTCGACACCGCTTTCGCGAGGGCCAGGCGCTGGTCTTCGTCCCCGGCTCCACCGCCGGTCTGACCACCGTCGAGTTCGAGCCCGGCCTGCAGCGCGACCTGCCGGCCGCCTTCGAGCGCATCGCGCCCCGCGGCGTCGGCTACGCTCACGAGGCGACCTGGCACGACGACAACGGCCACTCGCACGTGCGCGCCAGCCTGCTCGGCCCCTCGCTGACGGTGCCGTTCCGCCAGGGACGGCTGCTGCTCGGCACCTGGCAGCAGATCGTGCTCATCGACTTCGACACCCGCCCTCGGCAACGCGAGGTGGTGGTGCAGCTGTCGGGGTCGCGGGCGCAGACAGCGTGAGGGCCTCCCGCCGGCTGCTGCTGCCGCTCGGCTTCGCGGTGGTGTTCGTGCTGGCCTTCGACAGCGTGCTGGTCTACCCCTTCCGGCTGTTCGTGGTCTTCCTGCACGAGATCGGCCACGCGGTGGCGGCGGTCCTCACGGGCGGCCGCGTGGTCGCCATCGGCATCAGCCCGGACGAGGGCGGGGTCTGCCTCACCCGCGGAGGCTGGCCGTTGCTGGTGCTGAACGCCGGCTACCTCGGCAGCCTGCTGTTCGGGGCGCTGTTCCTGCTGCTGGGCGCGCGGCGCCGCAACGCCAGCGCCGTGGTGGGCACGATCGGCGTCTTCGCCATGGCAGCCGCCCTGCTCTACGTGCGCACCTGGTTCGGCTTCGCCTACACGCTGCTGGCCGGCCTCGCGCTGCTGCTGGTCGCGGTGAAGCTGCGGCCCGCCGCCTCCGAATGGCTGCTGGCCGCCATCGGGTCGATGAGCATGCTCTACGCCGTGGCCGACATCGCCTCCGACGTGATCTTCCGCCACCCCGGCAACAGCGACGCCGCCGCGCTCGCCCGGCTCACTCACGTGCCGGCGATCGTCTGGGGCCTGGCCTGGATCGCCATCTCGCTGGCGGTCACGGTCTCCGTCGTCCGGCGCCTGAGCTGAGCCCGAAGGCGGGCCATCAGGCGGCCGGCTCTCCCTCATCGACGCCGCTCATGCCGGCAGGGACGGCGATGGCCGTACAATCACCGGTCGGCCCGCATCCGGATCGGCGTCTTTGGCCACGGAGTGACTCGAACATGAAGCGCATCGGCATCCTGACAGCCGGCGGCGACACCCCGGCGCTCAACGCGACCGTGCACGGGGCCGTGGTGCGCGCCAACCAGCGGCGGGTGGAGGTGTTCGGGTTCGTCAAGGGCTACTCGGCGCTGCTCAACCCCAGCGTGCCCTATGTCCACCTGAACCCCCTGTTCACCGAGATCCCGGAGCTCGACCCCACCCGTGGGGGCACCGTGATCGGGGCCTCGCGGGCCTTCGTCGACCCGGCGGACCTGCAGGCGGTGGAGCAGATCGCCGACCGACTGAAGCAGCTGAGTATCGACGGCCTCGTCTGCGTCGGAGGCGACGGCACGCTCAACGGCCTGCAGCCCTTCGCCGAGCGCTTCCCGGTGGTGCTGGCGCCCAAGACCATCGACAACGACCTCGGCCTCAACCACCGCAACGAGCCCGACGAGTGGGAGCGGGTGCCGGCCGCCGACCAGGCGGGCTACACCTACCGCCTGGGACGCTCGCTGAGCCGCTTCGAGCTGGACGGGATGATCAACTACGTCACGCCCGGCTACGCCACCGCGGTCTTCGACTCGGTGATGGGCATGCAGCGCGTGCGCACCACGGCGGAGAGCCACCGCCGCATCGCCATCGTGGAGGTGATGGGCCGCCATTCCGGCTACATCGCCCTGGCCACCGCCTACGGCCAGCCGGACATCATCCTGGTCCCCGAGGTGCCGGTCCGCGCCCCGGCGCTGACCGAGCGGGTGCGCGAGCTCTACGAGCTGCAGAAGAACGTGGTGATCGTCTGCGGCGAGGGCATCGTGGGCGAGGACGGGCGAGAGTTCGGCGCCCAGCGTGAGTCCCACGACCCCGCCGGCAACGTGACTCTCTCCGGCGCCTCCGACGCGCTCCGCGACCTGCTGATCGACCACTTCGGCGACGCCTACTTCCAGCAGTACCGCCGCGCCCAGACGGCCCGCTCGGCGGTGTTCACCCGCAAGGTGGGCCACACCCAGCGTGGCGGCCGGCCCATCCAGTTCGACCGCTTCCATGCGGCCCAGCTCGGCGGCAAGGCCATCGACATGCTGCTGGAGGGGCAGAACAACGCCCTCGCCATCCTGCAGTGGAACCACGAGCGGGGCTTCTACGTCGACAGCTACGACGGCAACGCGTTCCGCGACCGCTGGGGCACCATCCACGCCCGCCACCTGCACCCGAGCTTCTACGACCACGAGCTGATGCGCCCCTCGAAGGTCGGCGTCGAGTACCTTCTGCCGATCTTCACCAACGCCATCGGCCAGGCCGACATCGAGGCCATCCGCGAGACGGTGTTCGACGCCGGCAGCCTGTTCCGGCCCTACCACTCGGTCAACACCGACATCAACAAGCGCATCCGCTATCTCCAGTAGGAGACTGGTGACACGCAGGAATGGCTCTTCGGCCGCGGCCGCCGCGGCGATGGCCCTGGCGCTGGCGGCCGCCGCGACCGGCGCCGCCGCCTCTGACCCGCTGGACCGGCTGCGCGCTGCGGGCCGTCTGAGCGAGGGGGAGTGGCGGTCGCTGGAGCGGGGCGACGTGCTGGCCAAGGTGATCGACACGGAGGACCGCTCCGAGATCCTCTCCTTCGCGGCGGCTCGGGTGAGGGCGAAGGCGGAGCGGGTGGCGGCCGAGCTGCGCGACCGCGAAGGCCGGGCCGGCGAGCCCTGGACGCTGCAGAGCGGAGCCGTCGGCGAGCCCGCGGCCGCCGCGGACTTCGCCGCGCTGGCTCTCGACCCGGGCGACGTCAAGGACCTGGCGCACGGCCGGCTGAACGACTGCGACGTGCGGCTGCCGAACGACGCCATCCTGAGCCTGCGTCGCGAGCTGGACGGCGTGCCGGAGGCGGCGCGCCAGGCGCGCGCGACCGCGGCGTTCCGCCAGCTGCTGGCCGCCAACGCGGCGGCCTACCAGGCGCGCGGGAACCCGGCGCTCCTCCAGTACGACAACAACGGCGACCCCGTCCGCATCGCCGACAGCCTGGAGCGGGTGCTGCAGCGCTCCACGCTGCTGCAGGAGCTGGCGCCGGACCTCTTCGCCTTCGTGCGCACCTTCCCGGCCGGACGTCCCCCCGACGTGGAGCAGCAGGTCTACTGGATGAAGGAGAAGTTCTGGCTGCTCGACGTGCTGAGCCTCGACCAGCTGCTGCTGGCGAGGCGCACCCTGGCGCAGGTCCCGGTCACCATCGTCGTCTCCAAGCAGCTCTACGCCACCCACTACTACGAGTCCTCGCTGGGGCTGACGGTGTTCGTGGAGAGCCGCCCGGGCGACGGCTGGCTGTTCGTCGTCAACCGCACGCGCGCCGACATCCGGCGCTCGGGCTTCAGCTGGGTGGAGCGGCTGCTCATCCACCACCTGGTGAGCCGGCGGCTCGGCGCGAGAGCGAGGCACCTGAGGGTCCGGCTGGAACGTGCCGCCTCGTAAGAGTTGTCAGGAATGCCCGTCGGCCAGCCCGCTCGCGCCGGTCGGAGTTTCACGGGGTTTGACCCGATGGGGCTTGTGCCGGCGGGGCAGCCCGGAGGAGAGTAGGGAAACCGAGAAAGTGCTGATCCCCATGTCTGCCGGCACTGCGCGCTCGGGCGACCTTCCTCTCCCGAAGGCATCCCCCGCGTCGAGGGTGGCGTGCGTCCTGGCGCTGCTCGCCAGCGTGGCGCTCCCCGCGGCCGCCGGCCAGCGCTCGGGCGTCGTCGTGGACCAGACGTCGGCCCCGGTGCCGGGCGTCACCCTGCAGGTGGTCGAGGCCGCCTCACCAACGGCCTCGACGGTGTCCGGCGCCGATGGCACCTTCGTGCTCCCGAACTGCCCGGCCGGAGCGACGGTCACCGCCACGCTGCCGGGCTTCGACGCCACCAGCGTGGCGTGCGCCGACGCCGCCCGCATCGTCCTCAAGCTGGCCGCGCTGACGGCCACGGAGGAGGTCACCGCCGCCGTCGGCGACTCCGAGTCGCCCACCTCCGCCCGCCTCGGGGGGGGGCTGTCGGGAGCGACGCTGGCCCGACTGCCCACGGCCACCCAGCACGCTCGCGAGGCGCTGCCGCTGCTCCCGTCGGTGGTGCGGGGCACGGACGGCCTGCTGCGCATCGACGGCGTGCGCCCGCACGAGGCACCGCTGCTGTTCGACGGCTTCGACGTCACCGACCCGGCCACGGGCGTGTCCTCGATCGACCCGCCGATCGAGAGCGTCGCCAACGTCGCCGTGCTGCGCGATCCCATGGCCGTCACCTTCGGCGACGCCCTCGGCTCCATGGCCTCCATCGAGACCCGGACCGGCGGGGACACCCTCGACGCCGGCGTCCAGGGATTCCTTCCCCGGCCCCGGCTGAGCAGCCAGGGCTTCCTGACGCTCGAGGGCTTCTCGCCGCGGGCGCACGTGGGCGGCCAGAGCGGGCCGGTCCGCTTCTTCGCGGCCGCCGAGTACGACTACAACCGCTTCCCCGTCCCAGACGTGACCACCTCGTCGGGAAAGCCCGACAGCCGCGACATCAACGCCACCGTCTTCGGGCGCGCCGACGTGCAGGTCTCCGCCAGCGACGTCCTCAGCGTCGAGGGGCTGGTGTTCCCCTCGAACAAGATGTACCACGGGCTCAGCCCGCTGCGGACCGTGGACGCCTCGCCCACGCTGCAGAGCCGCGACGCCTTCGGCGGCCTGGTCGACCGTCACTCGTTCGGAGCCGACGAGACGCTGACGCTGCGACTCGGTGTGCTGTCGCACTACGGCGCGCAGCAGCCGAACGGCAACGGGCAGCCGGAGATCACGCCCTCGGGCTGGAGCGGGGGTCTGTTCTCCTCCGTCGCACAGACCGCGAGCCGGCTGGAGGGTTCCGCCTCCTATCAGCGCAAGCTGCGCACGTCCTGGGGCGTCCACGAGGTCACGGTGCAGGGCTCGCTTCAGCGCCAGTCTCTCGACGGCTCGGTCAACGAGAAGCCGGTGGACGTCCTCGACGCCGCCGGGACGCTGGTGCGGCGGATCTCCTTCGGCACGCCGACCACGACCCAAGCCGCCGGAAGCGACCTCGGGCTGGCGGTCCGCGACCTGTGGCGGGCGAGCGAGCGGCTGGAGGTCGACGCCGGCGTCCGGGAGGACTGGAGTACACTCGGCGGGTCGGCCCCATCCACAAGAATCGGTTTCCGTTACACCACTGGCACGTCGGGAGCGACGGTGATCAAGGGCGGCGTCGGGGAGTTCGTCGGGACCGTACCGCTGTCGGTCCCCGCCTTCGCCGACTACCCGGTGCGCTTCGACCAGACGGTCGCGCCCGACGGTGAGACCGTTCAGACGACCGTGCTCAGGCCCGCCGTGGCGCAGCTCGCCCTGCCGCGGGCGCTCGCCGCCAACCTGCGGGTGGAGCGTGAGGTCGCCCCGGGGTGGGACGCGGCGCTCGGCGTCACCGTGCGGGAGGCGTCACACCTGGCCACGCTCGACGTGCTGGCCGAGCAGGGCACGCTGCTGGTCTCCAGCACGGGTGAGAGCAGCTACCGCTCGGCGGAGGCGGTGGTTCGCCACACCTGGGGCGCTGAGGACCAGCTGCTGGTCGCCTACACCTGGTCGCGAGCCCGCGGCGATGTCAACGACTTCTCCAGCCTCTTCGCGCGGGGCGACGTCGAGATCCTGCAGCCCGGAGGCGAGACCAGGCTGTCCACGGACGCTCCGCACCGGCTGCTGGCCTGGGGCACCTTCACGCTGCCGGCGGGCTTCTCGATCTCGCCGGCGGTGGACTGGCACTCGGGGTTCCCCTACTCGCTGGTCGATGCCCGGCAGGCCTACCTGGGAGCGCCCAACAGCCGCTCCTACCCAGCCTTCTTCTCGCTCGACGTCGTCCTCTACAAGACGCTCACCGTCGCCGCCAAGCACGTCAAGATGAACGTCCAGGTCTTCAACGTGACCAACCACTTCAATCCGCGGGACGTCTACAACACCCTGGGAGGGGCGCAATTTGGGACCTTCACCAACAGCGTCGGACCGACGATCCGTGGAGACGTCGCCGTCAACTGGTAGGCCCGCGTCGTCGGTGACACCCTGCGCGTCTGTGTAGTCGTTCCCTACGACCTCGCCGACGAGGGCGGCGTCAAGCAGCACGCCCTGCGGGTGGCCGAGGAGATGCGCCTCCGCGGCGACGACGTCACCGTCGTCGGACCGCTGGCGGGCGGCGCGCCCGAGCCCGGCTCCCGCGGGTTCGGCGGCGTGGTCAACATCCCGGCCAACGGCGGCGCCAACCGTATCGCTGTGCTCACCCCGCCGTGGGAGGTGAGGCGCTTCTTCCGGTCCGCGTCCTTCGACGTGGTCCACGTGCACGAGCCCCTGGTGCCGCTGCTTCCCTACTACGCGCTGTGGTTCTCGCCGCGGGCCGCGCACGTGTGCACGTTCCACATGTACGCCGAGCGCGAGCCGCGGGGGCTGCGCCTCGCCCGCACGCTGCTCGGGCAGGGCACGCTCGCCTCCTACCAGCGGGCGATCGCGGTCTCCGGCGCGGCCGCGAGCTACGCCGCGCGCGTCTGGCGGCGGGAGCTGAGCCTCGTCCCCAACGGCGTCTCCACCCGCACCTTCGTGCCCGGCCGGCGCTGGGCCCGGCTGCCGGTGCCCGGTGATCCTCTCCGCCTGCTCTTCGTCGGCCGCTGGGACGACCGTCGCAAGGGGCTGCGCCACCTGCTCGAGGCCTACGCCAGGCTGCAGGCGGGGGGACTGCCGGTGACACTGGACGTGGTCGGCACCGGTACCCGCGGCCGCCTGCCGATCCCCCCGGGGGTGACCCTCCACGGGAGCGTGCCGGCGACCGCCGATCTGGCCCGGTACTACCGGGAGTGCGACGTCTTCGTGTCGCCGGCGCTGGGCCAGGAATCCTTCGGCATCGTGCTGCTGGAGGCGATGGCGTGCGCTCGCCCGATCGTCTGCTCGGACATCGCCGGCTACCGCCAGGTGGCGGACCCCGCCGGAGCCTCGATGGTGCCGCCCGGCGACGCCGACGCCCTCGCCCGCGCGATCGCCGACCTCGCCCGCAATCCCTCCCTCCGGCGGAGCATGGGCAGCGCGAACCGGAGGAAGGCGGAGCGCTATGACTGGCACGGCGTGGCCGAGAGGACGCGCCTCGTCTACGTGGAGGCCATCGGCGAGCGGCACGGCCTGGTGGCAGCCCGCACGCACGAAGCCGCGGCCGCCGCGCGGCAGTGGGGGGGCGCGACGGCGGAGGCATCGCTGCTGCGGACACGAAGCTGACCTCCGGGCCCGCGACGCGCGCGACGCTCCTGGTCTGGGCCGGCTCGCTGGTGACCCTGGCCGGCGCCCTTCACCTCGTCTTCTGGTACTGGCCCGGGGCCGTCCCCCTCGACGTCACCAGCGGGGTGTGGACGGCACTGGCCAAGGACGTCTCCGCGGGCGTCCTCTACCGTCCGCTCCTGGGCCCGGCGGGCTACGGCGGCACCCGGTACATGCCGCTGTTCTTCGTGCTGCACGGCGCCCTCATCCGCCTGGGCGCCGACCCGGTGGCCGCAGGGCTGGCGCTCACGGTCGTCTCCGCCGTCCTGTTCGACGTGATGCTGTTCCTCGTGCTGCGCCAGCTGGGGGTGCGCTCCGCCCTGGCGCTGCCCCTCTCGGTGCTGGGGCACGCGACGATCTCCGTGCAGCTGCTGACGCTGGCGACCAAGTGCGACCTGCTCGCCGCCGCGCTGACCCTGGCCACGGTCGCGGCCGCCCTGCGCCACGCCCGGCGGCCCCGTGGCGCCACGCTGGCCCTGCTGCTGGCCGCCGCGGCGGCGGCCATCTTCACCAAGTTCACGGCCGTGGGCGGCGCCATCGCCGCCATCGCCCTGCTGCGGGCGCGGCAGGGGTGGCGTCCGGCCCTGGCGGCAGTGGCCAGCCTGCTGGTGCTGCTGTCGGCGATCGTCGCCGTCGTGCTCGTAGCCAGCGACGGCCGGGTCTGGACCTCGGTGCTGGCGGTGGGCTCGGGCGGCATCACCGCGCACTACGCCGTCCGCTTCCCGCTCTGGTTCGCACGGGCGGTCGTCGAGGACCCGTTCGACCTGCTGATCCTCGCCACCGCGCTGTTCTACGCCGCCCGCCAGACGCGGCGGCGCTCCCTCGGCTTCGTCCAGGGCTACTTCTGGCTCACCCTGGCCCTCACCGTCCCGGTTTTCGCCTCGCCGGGCACCGACAACAACCACCTCGTCGACCTGCTGGGCGCGTCGCTGCTGGTGATCGGCGACGCCAGCGAGGGCCTCGCGGGCTCCGCCCGGCTGGCGCTGGCCCTGCCCCCCGCCCTGGCCGCGCTCACCGTGGTGAGCTGGCTCCCCGGGATGGTGTCGATCGGCTCGGTGATCGCCGAGATGGGCCGGCCGCAGCGGCGGACGGTCGCCACCATCATCGACCGGGCGGGCGCCCCCGACCGCATCCTCAGCGAGAACCCGCTGGTCCCGCTGCTGGCCGGTGGCCGCCCGTTCCTCTCCGACCCGTTCAGCCTCCACATCCTGGCGGCCGCCATGCCCGAGGTGCGGGACGACTTCCGCCGGCGGCTCGCGGAGGGCGACTTCCCGACGGTGGTGCTGGTCGACTGGTCGGGATCCGATCCCGCCCACGTGATGGCCGCGCTGAGGAGCCGCGGCGACAGGGGGGTCGAGCGGTTCTACGGAGGCGTGCGCTTCACGGACGACTTCCTGGACCGACTCGACCGCCGGTACGTCGTCAGCATGGTCGAGCACCCCTTCGTGGTCTTCCAGCGCCGGCCCCCGACGGCTCGCTGAGCCGCCCGCGCATGGCCGATCGCGGCGCCCCGGTCGCCCGCCGTGCGCTGGGCATCGCCCTGGCGATGCTGGCGGCGGCGGCCGTCTCCTGGATCCGCTTCGCCCGAGGCGGCACCCTGGACATCCGTGACCTCGACCCGGCCGTGGACCTCGTCCTCGGCCTCGCCTTCGCCGCCGCGTTCGCGACGGCGGCGCTCTCCTACCTGGACCTCCTCCCGCGTCTGAAGGGACCCGTGACGCCGTCGCTCCTCGGCCTGGCGGTGCTGGTCCACCTCGCCGCCAGCCCGGCGCTGCCGCTGACCTCGAACGACGTCTTCTCCAACCTGGCCTACGGACGGCTCGCCGCCCTGGGCCGCGACCCGTCGACCGCCCGCCCGGCGGACCTCGGCCCCGGTGACCCGTTCGCCGAGCGGGTGGACCCGCGGTGGCGGGGACAGGTGAGCGTGTACGGGCCCCTGCTGAACGGCGTCTGCGGTCTCTGCGCGCGCACCGGCCGCCTCGTCTCCGCCCTCGTCCTCTTCAAGGCGGCGATGCTGGCGGCGGCCCTCGCCACCCTGCTCCTCTGCTACGGCCTCTGCCGCAGCCTGGGTGGCAGGGGCGCGTTCGCGTTCTGGCTGGTCGGTCTCAACCCGCTCCTCGCCTGGGAGCTCAGCGGCCAGGCGCACAACGACGGCCTCATGCTGCTCCCCCTGGCCGGGTTCCTGTGGGCGGCGGTCGCGGGGCGCCACTGGCTCGCCCTGCTGCTGCTCTCGCTGGGGTTCGCCGCGAAGTTCGCGGTGGCGCCGCTGCTGCTGCTCTACCTGCTGTGGCAGCTCCGGCGCTCGCCCGCCCGTGGCGCCGCGATGGCGGCGGTGGCGGCGGCCCTGGTGATCGCCCTCTTCCTGCCGGCCTGGCGTGGACCCGGCACGCTCTCCGGCCCGCGGTTCGCCGCGGTTCCGGCGCCGGACCACGTGGTCAACTCGCTGGGGTCGCTGCCCCTGGACCTCGCGCGCTTCTTCCTGCCGGCGGCGCACGGAGCGGTCTTCCTGGCCTGGACGGCCGCCGCCTTCGCGTTGCTCGCCCTGCAGGCCCTGCGTTGCGCCCGGCGCACCGCCACCCTCGAGGAGGTCCTGCGCTCGGCCCTCGTGTTCACGCTCCTCTACGAGTGCGTGGGCATGATCTGGTACGAGCCCTGGTACGCGACCTGGCTGCTGCCGCTGGCCGCCGCCTGCCGCGACCGGCCGCTCGCCGCCATCGTGGCCGGCTACAGCGTGCTGGTCCCCCTGCTCTACCACCCGACGCAGCTCTATGGCCTCGCCACCCTCGCCTCGCACGGGCTGGCGCTGTGGCTGCTGTGGCGGAGCGGTGCCCTCTTCGACCGGCGGCGCTCGGCCGAAGCCGCCCCCGAGCTCGTCCCCACGGGCTGAGGGTCGCCTGCCCGTACCCCGGTCCTGCTATCGTTACGCTGGCCTGGGATGCCTGCAGACGCGACGGCGGTGCTTCGAGACCAGGTGCAGTTCATCTGCGCCGGCACGGCGTTCCTCGTGGTCGGCCTGGCCGCCTGCGCCATCGCGGCCGTCCGCCGCCGCGGCGGCGTCCGCGTGTTCCTGTGGCTCGGCCTGTGGAGCGCCATCTACGGCATCCAGGAGCTACTCCACGGGACGGCGGTGGTCTCCGCGCTGCCGCCCATCCTGCAGCCTGCGGTCCCCTACGTGAACGTGGCGGTCTCCTACCTCGTGATCGTGGCGGCGTCGCTCGCCTGGCTGGAGCTCAGCCGCGGCAGCTTCCGCCGGCTGCTGCAGGCGAACACGGTGGCTGCGCTGCTGGTGGCGGTGGCCGGGATCGCCACCGCCTACGTGCGGCGGGACAACCCCTACCCCTTCAAGGTCGCGAACATCGCCGTCACCGTCGTCATGCTGGCGCTCCTGGTGACGGTGCTCGCGCTGCCCACCCGGCTCGCCCGCCGCTACCTGGCGCTCCCGCACAAGGGCGTGCTGCTGGCCGGCACCCTCGCCTTCGTCCTGGAGGCGCTCTACGCCAACCTGGCACGCACCCTCGTCCTTCCCTCGCCCCGGATCCTGAGCTACCTCGGCTTCGCGGCGCTGCTCTTCGCCTTCGGCTACGCCGCCCTGCAGAACGTGCTCGCCGGCGAGAGGCGCCTGCGCGAGATCGAGAACGAGCTGGCGGTGGCGCGGCGGATGCAGCAGGCGATCCTGCCCGCCGAGGTCCCGCGCCTCGGCGGCGTCCGGGTGGCGGCGGCGTACCAGCCGATGACGGCGGTGGCCGGCGACTTCTACGATTTCGTGGCGGTCGACGCGGACCACGCGGGCTTCCTGGTGGCGGACGTCTCCGGGCACGGGGTCCCCGCCGCCCTGGTCGCCTCCATGATCAAGGTCGCCCTGGCGTCGGTCGCCGGGTCGGCCCAGCGGCCGTCGGACCTGCTGCGACGGCTCGGCCGGGTGCTGCACGATCACCTGCGCGGCCGGTTCGTGACCGCGTCGTACCTGTGGCTCGACGCCGGCAGCCGGACGGCCCGCTACTCGGCCGCGGGCCATCCGCCGCTCCTGCACTGGCGGGCGAAGAGCGCGACGCTGGCGCGGGTCCCCAGCAACGGGCTGCTCTTCGGCGTCGAGCCGGAGTCGGACTACCCCGAGTGCACGCTCGCGCTCGAGGCGGGCGACCGTCTGCTGCTCCACACCGACGGCCTGACCGAGGCGGAGGCGGCCAGCGGAGAGCCCTTCGGGGACCACCGGCTGGAGCAGGTCGTGCGCGAGGGTGCGCCCGGGCCGGCGGACGAGCTGTCGGGGCGGCTGCTCTCGGCGGTCGCCGCCTGGCGCCCGCGATCGGTCCCGCAGCAGGACGACATCACCCTGCTGGTGGTCGATGTCGTGTAGGCCGGGCGCCTATTCGTAGCGCAGCGCCACCACCGGGTCCAGGCGCGAGGCCTTGAACGCGGGGACCAGGCCCGACAGCACGCCGACCAGCACCAGGATCAACGTCGAGCCGAGCACGGTCGCGCTGGAGATGGCGAGGTGCAGGTCGCCCCGCCCCGAGTCGTCCTCGTAGAGCGGGCCGAGCAGCGGGAGCACGGGCATCGCCGCCACCACCGCGTAGGCGAGCGCGATGCCGATCGCGCCGCCGATCAGGGTGAGCGCCAGCGCCTCGGCCAGGAACTGCAGGCGGATGTGCCGCTTCCTCGCCCCGAGCGCGCGGCGCAGGCCGATCTCGCGCACCCGCTCGTCGACCGAGACGAGCATGATGTTCGCCACGCCCACCCCGCCGATGCCGAGGGTGAGGGTGCCGATGAACACGAGCAGGACCTGCAACCCGATGGTGATGCCGTCGATGATCGGCCGGAACTCCTCGCGCCCGAACATCTGGATGGCCCGCTTGTCGGTGCCGGAGAAGCGCTGGCGCTTGCCGACGGTGTCGCGGACCTGCTGGATGGCCGCCGGCTCCAGGATCGGGGCCACCGCGGCGAAGACGAGCACGCTCGAGTAGCGGGTGTCCCACAGGTCGCCGGCGGTCGTGTAGGGGATGAACACGCACTCGTCGTCGCTGGTGAAGTAGTTGCTCATCTGCATCTTGCGGTCCATGCTGCCCACGACCGTGAAGCGCATGCCGTCGATGCGGATGGTCTCGCCGATCGCCGGGCGGCCGGCGAAGAGCTTCCTGCGCAGCTCCGAGCCGAGGAACGCCACCCGCCTCCGCTCGACGTAGTCCTCCGGGCTCAGCCAGCGACCGTCGCTCGCCACCTCGTTGCGGATCTCGCCGTAGACGGGCTCCACCCCGCGCACGGCGGTGTTGGCCTGGCGGTCGCCGTAGGAGATCTGGCGCCACTGCACGGTCTCCATGCTGATCGACTTCACCAGCGAGTCCTCGGCGGCGATCAGGTCCCGGTCGGCCTTCTCGAAGCGCACGCGGCGGCCGGCCCGCTCGCCGCCCGCCTGCTCGCTGGTCTGCCCCGGCCAGGCCACCACCGCGCTGTGGCCGAAGGCGTCGAAGGCGTGGGTCAGCACGCCGCGGAACCCGGAGCCGTAGGCGAGCAGCACGGTGACGGCCACGATGCCCCAGACGATGCCGAGCATGGTGAGCACGCTGCGGGTGCGGTTGCGGGTGAGGTTGGTCCAGCTCTGGGCCAGCAGCTCGCGCAGCACGGCTAGCCTCCGGCCTCGAAGCGCAGCGCCTCGATGGGATCGATGGAGGCCGCCCGCCGCGCCGGGTAGACGGCCGCCAGCATGGCCACGGTGCCGAGCAGGGCGAAGGCGAGAAGGCCCGAGGACCAGGTCGGCAGCAGCCCCGCGAAGAAGGCCGGCATCGGCAGCAGGTCGACGAGCGCGCAAAGACCGTAGGCGATGGCCAGCCCGCTGCCGCCGCTCACGAACACGACCAGCAGCGTCTCCACCACGAACTGCCGCACGATCGAGCGGCGGGTGGCGCCGAGCGCCTTGCGCACCCCGATCTCGCGGGTGCGCTCGCGCACCGCCACCAGCATCACGTTCATCACCCCGATGCCGCCGATGAACAGGGTGGCGACGCCGACCGCCCCCAGGAAGTACTTCATGCCGTCGGTCATGGTACGGAAGGCCTGCGCCTCCTGCACCGTGTCCCAGATGTGGGCGGCCTCCTCGTCGCGCGGGTCGAAGGAGTGGATGCGCCCGAGCGCCCGCCGCAGCTCGCCCTTGCAGGCCTCGTGGTCGGCGATCGAGCGCGGGGCGACCAGCAGGCGGTCGACCGAGTCGGGCAGCGCCGGCGGCCTGTTGGGGAAGTCCCGCAGCATCGCGCTGAAGGGAACGAACACCTTGTTGACGTCGAAGCCGTCGTAGCTCGAGTCCTGCTCCTTGTGCCGCATCACGCCCACCACGGTGAAGGGGAAGTCGCCCACCCGGATGGTTTCCCCCATCGCCGGGCGGCCGCTGAACAGCTGCTTCTTGGCGTCGCTGCCCAGGAAGGCCACCCGGCGCACCTGCCGCTCGTCGTCCCAGTCGGGGTAGCGGCCCTCGGCGATGCCGATGCTGCGGATGTAGGCGAAGTCCGGCATGGAGCCGGTGACCGTGAGCGAGGCGCTGTTGTAGGCGCTGCGCACCGGTGCGGTGTTCCCCAGCTCCGGCATCACGTAGCCGCAGGCGGGGGCCTGCGCCTTGATGGCCAGGTGGTCGGTGGCCGTCCACTGCACCCGCCGGCCGGCCTTGAGGCCGCCCGCCTGCAGCGACGTCCGCCCCGCGAACACGATCATGATGTCGCGGCCGAACTGCTCCGACACCTTCGCCTGCCCCACGCGCAGCCCCTCCCCGGCGGCCACCATCAGGGTGATCGAGACGATGCCCCAGGCGATGCCGAACATGGTCAGGAGCGTGCGCAGCTTGTGGGCGAAGAGCGTGCGCAGAGTGTCGCGGAGGAGGTCGCCGAAGACCATCGACTTCGTCTACTGCAGGACGACCTTGTCGCCCTGGTGCAGCCCCTCGGCGACCTCGGTCTTCACGCCGTTCGAGATGCCGAGCTTCACCGGCAGCTTGCGCTTGCCGCCGGGCGCGTGCGGGTCGGGGATCTCCACGGAAGGCTTGCGGTCCTTGTCGTAGACCACCGCCGACTCGGGGATGGTCAGGACGGCCTTCTTCTCCTCCAGGATGACCTCGGCGTTCGCGGTCATGTTGGTCCGCAGCATGCCGCCGGGGTTCTGGATGGACACCCGCACCTCGAAGGTGGTGACGTTGTCCTTCTCCTTGCCGAGCGGCGAGATCTTGGTCACCTTGCCGTCGAAGGACTTGTCCTTGAAGGACTCGACCACGATGCGCGCGCGCTGGCCCAGGTAAACGCGGCCGATGTCGGCCTCGTCGACCTTGCCCAGCACGTACACCTCGCTGACGTCGCCGAGCGTCATCACCAGCGTGGCCTGCGAGCCCAGCACCAGGATCGAGCTGACGGCGTCGCCCACCTCGACGTCGCGCGAGAGCACGAGGCCGTCCATGGGGCTGACGATCGTCGCGTAGCGCAGGTCCATCTCGGTGCGCTCGAGCGTCGCCTTCGCCTTCTCCACCTCCGCGTGCGACACCGCCGTCTGGCCCTTGGCGACCGTCTGCTTGTTGAGGCCGAGCTGGTACTCCTTGTCGGCGTCGTCGAGCACCTGGGGGGCGATCAGGCCGTCGGCATAGAGCTTCCGCGCGCGCTCGAGGGCCGCCTTGAGGAACGGCAGGTCGGGGCCCTCCGCCTCGATCTTGTTGCGCTCCCAGGCGGCCTCGGCCGAGAGCAGGTTGGCCTTCGCCTCGCGCACCGCCGCCTCGAGCTGGTCGCGGTCCAGCTCGGCGAGCACCTGGCCCTCCTTCACGTGGTCGCCGTAGTCCACGTAGAGCTTCTGGACGATGCCGGAGGCCTTCGACTTGATCTCGACCTTGGTCAACGGCTGGATCTTGCCGGTGGCGACGACCGAGCGGGCGAGGTCGCCCTTCTCCACGCTGGCGAGGCGCGAGGGGTCGATCTCCTTGCCGCCGCTGCGGGCGGCGACCAGGCCGAGGCCGGCCAGCACCACCACCGCCGCCGCGGCCACCGCCACCCACCGCCGCCGCTTTCGGCGGCCGTTCCCGTTCCCGTTCGCCATCGTGGGCTCCAATCCATTGGACGCGGCGAGGCGCCCGAACTCGTCATCTTCTACGCATCAGCCCGGCCCCCGGTTCGCCTCAAGTCGCGGCTGGGCTTCATAATTCGGCGCATGGACCTGGAGCTCATCCGCCGGCTGCCCAAGACCGACCTGCACGTCCACCTGGACGGGTCGCTGCGCCTCCGGACACTGATCGAGCTGGCCCGCGAGAGACACGTGCCGCTCCCCTCTGAGACGCCCGAAGGGCTCGAACAGTTGGTGTTCCGGCCGCGGTACGCGAACCTCAACGAGTACCTGGAGGGCTTCCGGTACACCGTCGCCGCGCTCCAGGACGCGGAGGCTCTGGAGCGGGCGGCCTTCGAGCTGGCCGAGGATTGCCAGGCGGAGGGGGTGCGCTACCTCGAGGTCCGCTTCGCGCCGCAGCTTCACGTCCAGCCCGGCTTCGAGATGCCCGCCGTGGTCGAGGCGGTCGACCGGGGTCTGCGGCGGGCGGCCCTGGCGTTCAACAGCCGGCCGGAGGTGACGTCGGGCCAGGAGCCGGCCTTCGGGGCCGGCATCCTGCTGTGCGCGATGCGCTTCTTCACCCCCGGCTTCTCGCTCGGGTTCCGCCGGCTCTTCGACGCGCTGCCCGAGGCGCCGGAGGCCGAGATCCATGCCGTTGCCAGCCTCGAGGTGGCCCGCGCCGCGGCGCGGCTCCGCCGGGAGGAGGGGCTGCTGGTGGTGGGCATCGACCTCGCCGGCCAGGAGCAGGGGTACCCGGCGGAGGACCACCGCCAGGCGTACCAGGTGGCGCACGAGGCGTTCCTGGGCAAGACGGTGCACGCCGGCGAGGACTACGGTCCGGAGTCCATCTTCCAGGCGATCGGCGATCTCCACGCCGACCGCATCGGCCACGGCACCTGGCTGTTCGACGCCTCCAAGGTGAGGAGCCCCGAGATCAAGGAGCCCCTGCGCTACGTCAACGACCTCGCCGAGTACATCGCCGACAAGCGCATCACCATCGAGGTCTGCCTCACCTCGAACCAGCAGACCGTGCCCGAGTTCGCGTCCGACCTGCGCCGCCACCCGTTTGCCGAGATGCGCCGCCGGCGGCTCTCGACCACGTTCTGCACGGACAACCGGCTGGTCTCTCACACCAGCGTGACGCAGGAGATCGCCCTGGCCGTGGAAGCCTTCGGCCTCACGGTCCGGGAGGTGCGCGACATCCTGATCTACGGCTTCAAGCGCTCCTTCTACCCCGGCACCTACCTGGAGAAGCGCGAGTACGTGCGCAGGGCGATCGACTACGCGGACCGCCTGATCGCGGCGGCCGCCGCCGAGGGTGTGGCCACGACGCCGGCCTGAAGCGGGAGGGCCGACTACCAGCGGTGATAGGCCGGGTGGTCCTCCTTCACCGCCACGAACACGCCCCGGCAGGTGGCCGTCGTCTGCCCGCCCGCCTCGACGCGGGCCTCGACGGTGGCGCGATCGGCGGCGGACTCCGCCACCCGCGCATGCAGCGTCAGCGGCCCCCTCGAGGGGGTGACCCGCAGCAGCCGGACGTGGAACTCGGCGGTGACCGTGCAGGGGGGCCGCTCGGCGCCGGCCTGTCGCATCAGGTGCATCGCCGCCGTCCAGTTGCTGTGGCAGTCGAGCAGCGTGCCGAGGATGCCGCCGTTCACGGCGCCGGCAAAAGCCTCGTGGTGCGGCTCCGCGCTCCACTCCGCGCGCAGCCCGCCGGGCTCCTCGAAGCTGCGGACGTGCAGGCCCCGGGGGTTCGCCGGCCCGCAGCCGAAGCAGCGGTTTGCCGCCGCATAGCGCTCCTGGACGGAGGGGGTCTCTACCATCGAATGAGGCTAACACCGCCGCCCGCCAGTCCAGGAACGGTCCCGGTTCAGTGCAGGCGGTCGAGCGCCAGGCGGGCCTCGCGCCGGACCCCCGGGTCGGGGTCGCCGGTCGCTCGCTGCAGCGCGGCGGCGGCCGGACGGGCGGCGAGGCCGACGCGGCCCAGGGCGCGCGCCGCGTGCTGTCGCACGCCGCCCTCCGGGTCGGCGAGCGCCGCCTCGAGCGCCGGCACCGCCGCCTGGGCAGCGGGGCCGATCCGGCCCAGCGCGCGCGCCGCTCGCCACCGCCGGCCGGTGTCCGGGCTGCGCAGCGCCTCGACCAGCACCGGGACGGCGCCGGCGGCCGCCGGCCCGATGCGGGCGATCGCGGCGGTGACGACCGCGTCCATCCGCGGACGCGCGAGCGCGCCCGCGAGCACCGGCACCGCCCCCTGCGCCGCCGCCCCGAGGTTGCCCAGGCTCCAGGCAGCGAACGCGGAGACGTACTCGTCCGGGCTGTCGACGGCTGCCTGGAGCCGTGGTACGTCCTCGACCGTCGTGCCCAGGGCCTCCAGGCCCCGCGCCGCCTCGTGCCGGACGGCCTCGCTCGGCTCGGCCAGCGCGTCGAAGAGCGGCGCCCTGGCCGCCGGAGACTTGGAGGCGCCGAGCGCCGCCGCCGCCTGGGCGCGGACGGCCGTCGAAGAATCCCCGCGCAGCGCCAAGGCCAGCGCGTCGCCGACGGTCGCGGATCCCTTCCCGGCGCGCTCCAGCGCCCACGCGGCCGCCCAGCGCAGGGGCGGCGGTCCCTTCTTCAGAAGCGCTGCCAGGGCGCGTGCGCCGTCCGCAGCCAGGGGCCTCTCCTCCGCCGCGAGCCAGTCCGACGCCACCGCCCATCCCGGGTCGCGCGCGGCGGCGAGCGCCGGCGCCAGCAGCTCGCGCGCGGCCGGCATCGGCGGCAACAGCCCGGCGGCCTCGAGAGCCTCGGCCGTGGCCAGACCGCCGCGCGGGCTGAGATGGTCGTAGTCGACGAATGCCGCGCTCCCGTGCGGGAGCAGCACCGGCAGCAGGTCGAGGCAGCGCAGCCGCTCGCCGGCGCAGAAGGCGGCGATCCTCCTCTGCACGACGGGAGGCGGCGCACCGGGCTGCACCTGGAACCGGAAGGGGAACACCACCACCGCGAACGACGCCCCGTCCTGCTCCACCTCGCGGCGGAGGGCGCGCACCTCCTCGAAGAAGGCCGCCATCCCCTGCTGCACCCGCGGCGCGTCCGGCTCGCTGAACAGCCTCTCCACGCTGTCGATCTCGCGGCCCTGCGCGTCGACCAGCAGCCGCACCGCCGCCGAGCGCTGGAAGAGAGCCAGAAGCCACTGGGGCGGACGCGAGAGGTTGTTGAACAGCTCGGGAATGTCGTTCAAGCACACGGCCAGCACGACGGCGTCGGGGCGATAGCGCCGGGCGATGCGCTGCCAGGCGATCCTCTCCTGACGCGTCGACCAGCCCCACAAAGCGACGTTCATCACCTCCACAGGCCGGCCCGCCGCCTGCGCACGCGCCTCCAGCAGGCGCGGGAACGACTGCTCGGGGCGGAGCTCCGCGCCCATCGCCACGCTGTCGCCGAGGACGGCCACCCGCCGCACGAGGTCGGGCTTCTCGTGCGACCGGGTGCGGTCGCGCAGGCCGTCGCCGTTGAACTCCTCCCAGGGCGGCCAGCCGACGGCTTCGGACTTCATCACGTAGAAGCCGCCCGGCATCTTGTCGTCCCAGTCCCAGATGTAGTCGGCGACCGGGGGCGGCGGCGCTTGCCGGCTCTCCCGCAGACGGGCGCCGCCCTCCAGGAGCACCAGCACGACGGCGGTGACCGCCAGGCTCAGCGAGAGGTTGCCCAGCAGCCGCCGCATCAGGCCGGCACCGCCGCCTGGCGCAGCGCGGGGACGATCCTCTCCCAGTGCGTCCCCTCCCAGTACAGCCGGTCGCAGCTCGCGCAGACGAAGTACTCGTCCTTCCAGCCGGCGGTGCGCGGCGGGATGCGCGGACGCACGTCCTCCTTGGCGCGGGCCACCAGCTCGCCCCCGCAAGCCATGCAGCGCGGCGTGCGCAACGGCAGGCACAGGTCGCGCAATACCAGCCGCAGCTTCTCCGCGGTGGTCAGGGCCGACGGCAGCCAGACCACCGGCAGCGAGCCGTCGGCCACGATGCGGCGCGCGAGGGTCTCGGCGTCGGTCGTGAGCAGGACCAGCCCGAGCCGCAGCGCTTCGTCAGGCAGGCGGTGCGGCGGCGTCTCCGGGGCCAGCCGGGCCTCGTAGCCGGCGGCGTGCAGCCAGCGCGCGAGCCCGCCCAGGCTGGGGTCGCAGAGGAACCCCGGCGGGCGATCCCGCAGCACCGGCACCTCCGCTCCACGCTCCCCGCGCACCTCCTCGTACCGGTGCAGCAGGCACTCGACGAGCGGGCGACGCTCCCGCCGCGATTCCTCCAGCGCCTCGGCCACGAGCCGCTCCACCCCGGCGCGCCGCTCGTCCCCGGGCAGGGCGGCCATCGTCTCTCGGAGCCGATGCCGGAAGCCGGCCAGAAGACGCCCGTCCACCCGCCAAGCTTAGCAGCCACCCACCCCGGGCGAGCAGCGTCGCTTGACGCTGCGGGGCGGGCGGTTTAGATTCATGGGTCGCCGGCCGGCCCGCTAGCTCAATTGGTAGAGCAAGAGACTCTTAATCTCTAGGTTCAAGGTTCGAGTCCTTGGCGGGTCACCAGCTCCTGAGAGCGGCGACTTCCCGCATCGCCGATGACGCGCTAGCATCTGCCCCGGCGAGTTCCGGGGAGGCAACATGCCGCAGGACCAGCCGCTCCGCCACGGCCAGGGCGCGTTCTCCTCTCTCGGGCCCACGACGGCCCGTCTCGCGCGGACGGCAGCTCGGCCCGTACCCGCGGACGGGGCGGTCGAGCCGTCGATGCTCCCGGGCGACACCGCGCACGCGACGTCGCCGACGGGATAGCGGCGGCCATGCCCGAGATCCCGGTCATCGGCTTCGTCATCGAGGCGATCGGAGCCGCAGGCCTCGCCTTGACGCTCCACGTCTTCGAACGCCAGCACTCGCGCCCCGGCGTGCGCGAGTGGTCTTTCGGCCTGTGGGCTCTCGCCCTGGGGCTCCTGGCTTCCATCGCCACCGTCCGACTGCGCTTCTCTACCCTGAATCCGGGGATGGTCGTGATGGCCGACATACCCTACTACTGGGCGCGCGGCTTTCTCCTCCTCGGGACGTGGGCCCGTTGGCGGGACAAGCACCCGGGCCGGTGGCCGAGACTGCTCCTGGTCGCCGGCCTCGCCCTGCCCGTCCTGGTCGGCCTCGCTCCCCTGGAGCCGGCCTGGCGGCCGGTGGTTCGGGCCGCCGTCTACTCGGCCGTGTTGTCGCCGGCGACCCTCGCCACCGCGGTCCTGCTGCTGCGCGTGCGACGGGACGCCCGGCGATTCGGTGCTCGAGTCCTGGCCCTCTCTTTCCTCGGACTGACCCTGGAGGACCTGTTTCTCACCGGAGTGCTGGTCGCCGACGCCATGCGCTTCCGCCATCCCCTGGCCCCCGCGGCGGCCGACCACCTGATCGAGGGAGAGCTGCTCCTCCTGATGTTCGTGGGCGTGGGCATGGTGGCGTGGCTGCTGGCGGAGGAACGGGAAGCCGCCGTGAGACTCGAGGAGAAGGTCCGGCGCAAGGAGGCCATGTCGGCCATGGGCGCCCTGGTCGCCGGCGTCGCCCACGAGGTCCGCAACCCGCTCTTCGGCATCTCCTCCACCCTGGACGTGCTCGAGGTCCGCCTGGGAGCGCAGGCGGCGGCCTCCTCCTGCCTGACCGCCCTGCGGGGAGAGGTGCAACGGATGTCCAGCCTGATGAACGAGCTGCTGGACTACGGCCGCCCGGTCGATCCCGGGCTGGTGACCGAACCGCTCGGCGGCGTCCTCGAGGAGGCACTGAGGGCGTGCGTGCCGCTGGCCCTCCGCGCCGGCGTGACGATCGAGGCCAGCCACGACCTGCCGGCGCTGCCGGTCGCGATGGACAGGCCCCGCCTCGTCCAGGTGTTCCAGAACCTCATCCAGAACGCCATACAGCACACGCCTCCGGGCCGGGCGGTGCGGGTGGAGGCCTGGGCCGAGGCCTGGCACAGCCAGCGCGGGGTGCGATGCGCGGTGCGCGACAGCGGTCCGGGCTTCGCCGCGGGCGACCTCGCGCGCATCTTCGAGCCCTTCTTCACGCGACGACCGGGCGGCACCGGGCTCGGCCTGTCGATCGTGCAGCGCATCGTCCAGGAGCACATGGGCCACGTCGATGCGGCGAACCATCCCGGGGGCGGCGGGGTCGTGGGCGTCTGGCTCCCGGCAGTCGAAGGCGCTCTGCGCCGCCCGGCGCCGGCCGCGTGACGGGGGCCGGCGGGCGCAGATCTACGAGTCGCGCGGCTCCGGCTGCTCGAGCAGCCACGGGGGAGCCGGCAGGTCCTCCAGGCTCCCGAACCTCCGACCCAGCGCCTCCCGGATCTGCCAGAGCTTCTGGCGGTGCGGGGGCTGCACCCGCCCCGAGGTCGCCGCGGCCCAGGCCAGGCGGATGAGCGCGCGGTCGGCGGCCAGCCGCTCGGCGTCCTCCCTGAACACGCCGGCCACCCCGCCGCGGGTCGCGGCGTGGAGAATCCGGAGGAAGCTCAGGAAGTTCCGCTGCACGGCTGCGTTCGACACCGCCGCCCCCGCGGCCTCGGCGAAGCTCGCGCGACCGTCCTCCTTGTAGAGGGCCGAGCTGGGGCCGAAGAGCAGGTGCCGCTCGGTCGGGCCGGTCGAGGCGATGCCGTCCGCCTCGAGGAAGCGGGCGAGCAGGCGCGGGGCGGCGTCCTCACTCAGGATGTCGCTGACCTGCCCGACCAGCGCTCCGCCCTCTGCGGTCGCCGCCTGGCGGTCCGGGTCCCAGGCCCGGAGATCGTCGAGGATGTCGAGCGCCTGTGGGATGAGGTCGGTGGTGGCGGCGAAGAGGACCTCCCGCTCGCAGTCGCGGGCCGAGCGCTCGTCGGGGCCTGCCGTCTGGTGCGCCCAGCCCACGAAGTGGTCGAGCAGCAGGCGGAAGTCGGCCCGCGACAGCACCGCGTCCCGGAACCCGTGGCCCTCGACGATCAGCCAGCGCAGGCTCGCCAGGCAGGCCTGCGCCTCCGCCAGGCCCCGCCGCAGGTCCTCCTCGAGCTCGCCGCCGACCGCACGCACCAGGCAGTCCTGCCGCATCGCGATCAACAGGTCGAGCAGCGCCCGCTGGACCTCGCCGGTCGAGGTGCCGACCAACGTCCCCTGCCGCGAGAGCCACTCCTCCATGTCGCCGGCCACGCCCTCGCCGGCGAGCAGCCGGCGCGCCTCCGACGGCGTCACCGTCGGCACCTCGCCGCGGGCGAGGCGCGCCCAGTAGCCCAGAAGCGGCCACGGGCGGTCCAGCAGCACCTCGGCCGCACGCAGGAAGGCCGCCGGCTCGGAGTCGCCGGACACGCCCTCCCCGACCGCCGCGGCACCAGCGCCGTCAGGGGCCGGCGCCGGCAGGGAACGGTCGCGCGCCTCCCCGGCGACGAGCTGTGCCAGCGTCTCGAGCGCCTGGCGCCGGGCGTCGGCGCTGGCGCCGGCAGGGGCGAGACGGTGGAGGAGGTCCGGCGAGCCGAGCACGCCTGCCGCCGTGGAAGGCGCGGCGGCGCGCATCAGCTCGAGCCCCAGCAGGGGCGAGCCGTACACCTCCTCGGCGTCGTGGCGCCGGAGGACGGCGCCCAGCCGGCCGACGCCGCGCAGCAGTCGCCGCAGCGCGGCCGCCTTCGTCGGCAGGCAGTCGAGGTACGGAGGGAGCATGCGGGCGGGGAGGAGTCCCACGCGCGACAGCTCGGCTTCGACCAGCCGGAGCCGGCCCCTCGCCGACAGCGCCGCCAGCCGGAACTCGTGGTCCAGCGTCGTCTCCAGGATCGCCTGGCCGTCGGGCCACCCGGGACGCGCGCTCGCCAGCGTCCGCGACACCCCGACCGGGTCCATCGCCAGCACGAAGTGGCAACCGGGCGCGGACAGGCGGTCGCGCACGGCCGTGAGCAGCAGCGGGACGACCTCGGGCGGCAGCCGATCGAGGTCGTCGACCAGGACCAGCAGGCGCCGCCCGGCCAGGGCGCCCGCCCGCGCCGTCTCCGGGGCGCGCTCCCCGGCCTCGGGATCGGGACCGACGGCGGCGAGCACGTCGGAGGCGAACGCCTGCCAGAGCGACTCGGGGCTGGTGGCCGCCCAGGGGTTGAACCAGGCGACGGTCCAAGACCGCTGGCGCGCGAGCTCCTCCACGAACCGGAGCAGGGTCGTCTTCCCCTCGCCCGAGCGGCCGTAGACGCCGACGCGGAGCGCCGTGCCGGGCAGGGCGTCCTCGATCAGAGCCACCACGCCACGCGCGAGCGGCGCCAGGCCCAGCAGGTCCTCCGCGATCGTCTTCGGCGGCCCGGCGCGCTCGCGCCCGGGGCTCACCGCCGCCGGCTCGGCCGGCGGCGCCTTCTGCGGCTCCCGGCGACCCAAGGCCCACATCGCGTGTCTCCCGTCGCCGGCGAAGGATACGCCGCGACGGCGCGTCCGCGCCATCCCCGGGCGGTCGAATCGGAGGCCGGACGCGTGAGAAGGTGGCAGGAGGGGGCGAGCCCGCCGCGCTAGGATCCTCCCCGCTGCCGGGCCGGCGACCGGCCGGTCCGCCCCGGCGCAGGCGCCGCCAGCCGAGTGCGGCGATAATCCAGGGCATGGCCCAAAGAGTGTCGCGGCTGCCCAGGCCGCAGCGCAGCCTCCGCCCTCGCCGGGTGAAGGTCAAGACGCCGCCCGTCCTCTACGAGAAGACCCAGGAGCTGCTGGGGCGGATCCAGAGAAAAGTCGAGGGGACCTTCCTCACCTACTGGACCTCGACCAGCGGCTCCGTCTGCGACAACGACGTGATGGCCCTGCACTCGATCCTGGACGCCCGCGGCCGCCAGCAGCGGATCGCGCTGCTGGTGAAGTCGGACGGCGGCAGCGGCATGGCCTCGTTGCGCCTGGTGCACCTGTTGCGCCGGTACGCCGGGCGGCTGACGGTGATCGCCCCGCTCAACTGCGCCTCCGCCGCCACCATGCTGGCCCTGGGCGCCGACACCATCCAGATGGGGCCGCTGTCGTACCTGACGGCGGTCGACACCTCGCTGGAGCACGACCTCTCGCCGCTCGACCACACCAACCAGTTGGTGCCGGTCAGCAACGACGAGGTCGACCGCGTGATCCGGCTGTGGAAGGACACCTTCGGCCGGCGCGGGGACGGCGTGAACCCGTACCAGGAGCTGTACAAGTACCTGCACCCGCTGGTCATCGGCGCCCTCGACCGGGCCAGCAGCCTGTCGCTGATGCTGTGCCGCGAGATCCTCGGCTACCACCTGAAGGACCGGCGCAAGGCCGAACGCATCGCCCGCCAGCTCAACTCCTCCTACCCCGCCCACCAGTACCCGATCACCAGCCGGGAGGCGAAGCGGCTGGGTCTCAAGGTGCAGGAGATCCCGCAGCCGCTCGACGCGCTCCTCCAGGAGCTGAACCTCCTCTACTCGGAGATGGGCCAGCGGGCCATCACCGACTACGACGAGGAGAACCACCACGACAACGAGATCACCAACATCCTGGAGGGCAAGGGGGTCCAGGTCTTCTACCAGGTGGAGAAGGACTGGCACTACCGCAAGGAGGAGCGCCGCTGGGTCTCCATCAACGACGTGTCCTCCTGGTACCGCTGCTTCCAGAGAGACGGCCGCGTCGTGAAGGAGAAATTCCACATCCGTTAGGCCGTCCGGGCCACCCCCCGGGGGGCCCGGGGAGCTGGGAAGCCCCCCAGAACATGGAAGCGGGTGACAGGCCGCCAGCCTCTGCCCGCTCGCAAGGCCTCTCCCTCTCCAGCTATATCATTCGTTACTATAGCTGGGGTCGCCTTCAGCGGAACCCGCGGCGCTGCAGCTCGCGTCCGAGGTGCTTGTCGGTGCCGAGGATGTGGCCCTGCAGCCAGTCGCGCAGGTACGACGTGGCCTCGACCGAGAGCACCAGCCCGCCGTGCGAGAAGCGGTCGGCCATCTCGCCGACCTTCTGCACGAATTCCTGGTGCTGCTTGAGGTGCGGGCGGGTGAGGGGGAGCTTCGCCTCCTGCATCAGCCGCTCCTCGGTCGCGAAGTGGTACTTCGTGTAGTCGACGAGCCCGCGCAGCAGAGCTCCGAGCGCCTCCCGGTGGGGCGCGTCCCCGGTGAGGGCGGCGTAGAAGCCGTTGATCATGTCGACGAGGCCCCGGTGCTGCTCGTCGATCTCCGCGATCCCGACCAGGAAATCGTCCGTCCAGGCGAAGCCTGCCGGGGCGGTCGTCGCGGGTTCCCTCGCCATCGTGTCCTCCATCGATCGAACGCGACGCGATTCTACACGCGAGCCCTACACGCCGTTGCGGCTGAGGCCCTCCGGGTAGGAGCCGAGGATCCGCAGCTCCCGGCAGGACCGGCCGAGCTCCTCGATCGCCTCGCCGGCCGTGGCGCAGGGGTCGCCGAGCACGTCGAGGTAGAAGGAGTACTCCCAGGGGTGACCGCGCAGCGGGCGGGACTCGAGCTTGCAGAGGTCCACCTTGCGGGCGGCGAACACGCCGAGCGCCTGGTAGAGGGCGCCGGGCCGGTTGTCGAGGACGAAGACGATCGACGTCTTGCTGGCGGGCTCCTCCGACTTCACCGCCTCGCGGGCCAGCAGCAGGAAGCGGGTGTAGTTCTCGGCGTCGTCCTCGATGCCCTCGAGCAGCACCACCCCGCCGTAGAGCTCGGCGGCCAGCCGCGAGGCGATGGCGGCCTGGGTCGCCAGTCCCCCCTTCATCAGGTCCTGGACCGCACCGGCCGTGTCGTAGGCGCTGACCGCCTCGACCTGCGGCCGCTCCGCGAAGAAGCGGCGGCACTGGGCGAGCGCCACCGGGTGCGAGGCCACGCGCCGGATCATCCCCAGCGAGGAGCCGGGGCGGCCGATGAGGCACTGCCGGATGCGCAGCTGGGTCTCGCCGACGATGTGCAGGGGCCGGTTCTTGAGGCGGTCGTAGTTCTCGTGGATGGAGCCGTGGAGCGAGTTCTCGATCGGCACCAGCGCCCGCTCGGCGAGCCCGTCGACGACGGAGTCGAACAGCTCGTCGAAGGTGGCGCGCGGCAGGACCTCGATCTCCGGACCCAGCGCCCCGATGGCGGCCTGGTGGCTGAACGCGCCGCGCTCGCCCTGGATCGCCACCCGCAACGGCTTCCCGCTCGTCATCTCTTCCTCCTCAAGAAGCCGAAAGGCCCGTCCCGGTTGATCCGGGAGCGGGCCTCCGAGGCCGACCTGCCTGTGGCGGCGGCTATGCCGACCCGAGGCCCGCTCCGTTGGGCCCCGTAAACGCGAACCCGGCCGTCCCTGCCGTCAGGCGCACGGGAGGATTATGCAGCACGAAACGAGGAACGCAACAGAGATGAGGAAGGGAGCGGGGTGACGACAACGGCAACGGACAACGGACCGCCGCATTCCGGGCATTGCGGAAGGGGGGACTCGAACCCCCAAGCCCTTTCGGGCACGCGCTCCTAAGGCGCGCGCGTCTGCCGTTCCGCCACTTCCGCGCCGAGCCGGCTGCGGCAAGTGTAGCGCAGGCTTCGCGTGCTATCCTTTCCGGTCACCCTCGCTGCCGCGAGGTGCCCCGTGCGCCCGGCAGGGCTAGGGGGCCAGAGGAGAACCTTGAAAGTCGACTACATCGAGGAGACCCCGGTCAAGAAGGCGCTCGCTTTCGAGGTGGAGCCCGAGGTCGTGGCCGCCGAGATCGACAAGCGCGCGAAGGAGCTGGCCCGCAAGGTCAAGCTCCCGGGCTTCCGGCCCGGCAAGACGCCGCTCGACGTCATCAAGCGGCGCTTCCACGGCGAGATCCTCGGCGAGGCCGCCGAGGCGATCGTCAACAGGGTGGTGTTCGAGGAGCTCGAGGGCCGCGGCCTGCGGCCCCTGGCCCCGCCCAAGGTCGAGGAGGTCAAGCTCGAGGAAGGCCAGCCCATGACCTTCAAGGCGGTGTTCGAGACCCTGCCCATCGTCGAGCTGCCCGAGTGGAAGGGCCTCGAGGTGAAGGTCAAGGGGCCGTCGGTCAGCGACGAGGACGTGGGGAAGGAGCTCGAGCGGCTGCGCGAGGAGGCCTCGCGCTTCGAGCCGGTGGAGGAGAGCCGGCCCACCCAGGCCGGCGACTACGTGCTGCTCGACCTCTTCTGGAAGCCGCTCGAGGGTGGCAAGGGCGGCCACGACGAGAACGCGCTGATCGAGATCGGCAACCCCGGCAACCACGAGCAGATGAACAAGGGCCTGGAGGGGATGAACGCCGGCGAGCGGCGCGAGATCGACGTCGCCTGGGGAGCCGACGCGGCCCCGGCCGTGGCGAACAAGACGGTGCGCTACACGGTCACGCTGAAGGGCATCAAGAAGAAGGTGACGCCGGAGGGGGACGACGAGTTCGCCAAGGACCTGGGCGAGTTCGAGGACCTCGCCCAGCTCAAGGACAGGATCCGCTCCCAGCTCCAGTCGGCGGAGCAGCGGCGGGTCGACCGCGAGACGAAGGCCGGCCTGATCGAGGCGCTCGCTGCCCGGGCCGGCTTCGAGGTCCCCGAGGCCCTCGTGGAACGCCACATGAGCGCGCGGACCGAGAACCTGGCCCGCGGCCTCGCCTACCAGGGCATCGACCCCAGGAAGGTGGGCGTCAACTGGAACGACTACAGGCAGTCGACCCGTGACGACTCGGTCAAGGCGGCCCGGGCGGACATCCTGCTCGACGAAATCGCCCGCCGCGAGGGCGTCCAGGTCCTCGAGCCGGAGATCGACGCCGAGATCGCGCGCATCGCGGCGCGTGCCGGGAGGTCCAAGGAGGTGGTCCGCGCCCAGCTGGCGAAGGAGGGCGAGCTCTCGGCCCTCGCTGCCCGCCTCCGCGAGGAGAAGACCCTTGACTTGCTCAAGTCGAATGCTACTATCGAGCTAACATGAGATCGCACAACGATTTATTCGCCGGCACCCTGGTGCCGATGGTCGTCGAGCAGACCGCCCGCGGCGAGCGGGCCTACGACATCTATTCGCGTCTCCTCAAGGACAACATCGTCTTCATCGGGACCGCGATCGACGACATGATCGCGAACCTGATCATCGCCCAGCTGCTGTTCCTGGAGGCCGAGGACCCGGAGAAGGACATCCACCTCTACATCAACAGCCCCGGCGGCTCCACCACGGCCGGCCTCGCCATCTACGACACCATGCAGCTCATCCGCCCCGACGTGCAGACGATCTGCGTCGGCCAGGCGGCCTCGATGGGCGCCGTCCTGCTGGCGGCGGGCACCGCCGGCAAGCGTTTCGCCCTTCCCAACTCGCGCATCCTGATCCACCAGCCCTGGGGCGGGGCCCAGGGCCAGGCCTCGGACATCGCCATCCAGGCCAAGGAGATCCTGCGGATCAAGGACCGGCTGAACCAGATCCTGGCGCAGCACACCAAGCAGTCGATGGAGCGAGTCGTGGCCGACGCCGACCGCGACTTCATCATGGACGCCGAGCAGGCAAAGGCGTACGGCATCGTGGACCACGTGATCTCCCGGCGGGAGCGCTAGGGCGCTGGACGCGGGCGGTACAATTGGACGTCGGGCCGTGCCGGCGGTGAAGGGCGGGCGATGAGCACGAAGAGGACGACGGGCGAGGGCGAGGTCCTGCGTTGCTCGTTCTGCAACAAGGACCAGAACGACGTCCGCAAGCTGATTGCGGGCCCCACCGTCTTCATCTGCGACGAGTGCGTCGACGTCTGCAACGACATCATCGCCGACGACCGCCGGGCCGAGGGCCGCACCGGCCGCACCGGCCTGCCCACGCCGCAGGAGATCAAGAAGTTCCTCGACGAGTACGTGATCGGCCAGGAGACGGCGAAGAAGAAGCTGGCGGTCGCGGTCTACAACCACTACAAGCGGATCGAGATCAGCAAGCAGCGGGGCCGCAACGACGTCGAGCTGACCAAGTCGAACATCCTGCTGGTCGGCCCCACCGGCACCGGCAAGACGCTGCTGGCGCAGACGCTGGCCCGGCTGCTCTCGGTCCCCTTTACCATCGTCGACGCCACCACCCTCACCGAGGCCGGCTACGTGGGCGAGGACGTCGAGAACATCATCCTCAAGCTCCTGCAGTCGGCGGGCGGCGACATAGAGAAGTGCCAGGAAGGCATCATCTACATCGACGAGATCGACAAGATCTCGCGCAAGGACGAGAACCCCTCGATCACCCGCGACGTCTCCGGCGAGGGCGTGCAGCAGGCCCTGCTGAAGATCCTCGAGGGCACGGTGGCCAACGTGCCGCCGCAGGGCGGGCGCAAGCACCCGCACCAGGAGTTCTACCAGATCGACACCACGAACATCCTGTTCATCTGCGGCGGCGCCTTCGTGGGCCTGGACAAGATGATCGAGCGGCGGGTCGGCAAGAAGACGCTCGGCTTCCGCACCGACGGCAAGACGGCCGCGCCCTCCTCGCGCAGCCAGGACCAGGCGACGCTGCTCTCGCAGATCCAGCCCACCGACCTCATCAAGTACGGGCTCATCCCCGAGTTCGTGGGCCGGCTGCCGGTGGTGGCGACGCTGCACGACCTCGACAAGCCGGCGCTGGTGGAGATCCTCACCCAGCCCAAGAACGCCATCTCCCGCCAGTACCAGCGGCTGTTCGAGTACGAGAACGTCAAGCTGCGCTTCACCGACGACGCGCTGGAGGCGATCGCGGAGCTGGCCATCCAGCGCAAGATCGGGGCGCGCGGGCTGCGCATGATCATCGAGGACCTGATGCTGGACCTGATGTACAACCTGCCTTCGATGAAGAAGGTGCGGGAGTGCGTGGTCACGCGCGACGTGGTCCTCGACCGCGAGAAGCCGGTCACGCTGATCGAGAAGGCGGGCTAGCTCGCCGCGCGGCCGTGCTAACGTAGGAGCGCCGCGGGACGGGGCGGACTCCCCACGTTCCTCCGGCGGAGCGAGGCTATGTTCGGGCGTGACAAGACCGACGTGATCGAGACGCTGCCGATGGTGCCGATGCGGGACGTGGTCGTCTTCCCGCACACCATGATCCCCTTCGTCATCGGGCGACAGAGCTCGATCCGCGCGCTCGACCACGCGCTGGCCCGGGGCAAGCGCATCTTCCTCTCCGCGCAGCACGACGCCACCCGCGACAACCCGGCGCCCGAGGAGATCTTCACCCTGGGCACGGTGTGCAACATCGTGCAGAGCCTGAAGCTCCCCGACGGCAACGTGAAGGTGCTGGTGGAGGGCCTGGAGCGCGCCCGCGCCCTCGAGTTCCGGGAGGACGCCGGCTACCTGCGGGTGGTGGTGAAGGTCGTGCCGCGCGTCGACGAGGCCGTCGCCGGCATGGAAGCCCTGATGTCGAAGGTGATCGGCCAGTTCGAGCAGTACGTGAAGCTCTCGAACAACCTGCACTACGACGCCATGCTGGCCGCCGTGCGGGTGGAGGACCCGGGCAAGCTGGCCGATACCATCGCCTCCCACCTGGCGGCGCCGGTGGAGGAGAAGCAGAACCTGCTGGAGATCTTCTCGCCGCAGGAGAGGCTCGCCCGCATCGGCTCCATCCTGGAAGCCGAGGTCGACAAGCTCAACGTCGACCGCCGCATCCAGGGCCGGGTCAAGAAGCAGATGGAGCGGGCGCAGAAGGAGTACTACCTCAACGAGAAGATGAAGGCGATCCAGAAGGAGCTGGGTCGCAAGGACGACCGCAGCAACGAGACCGAGGAGGTGCGCAAGCGCATCGAGCAGGCGCGCATGCCCAAGGACGCCGAGGACAAGGCCCTGCAGGAGCTGAAGCGCCTGGAGGCCATGCCGCCCATGTCGGCCGAGGCCACGGTGTCCCGCAACTACCTCGACTGGCTGCTGGCGGTGCCCTGGGCCAGGAAGACCCGGGAGCGCAAGGACCTGCACGCAGCCGAGACGATCCTCAACGAGGACCACTACGGCCTGGAGAAGGTGAAGGAGCGCATCGTCGAGTTCCTGGCCGTGCGCCAGCTTGTCAACAACCCCAAGGGCCCCATCCTCTGCTTCGTGGGCCCGCCGGGCGTGGGCAAGACCTCGCTCGCCCGCTCCATCGCCCGCTGCACCAACCGCAAGTTCGTCCGCCTGTCGCTGGGTGGCGTGCGCGACGAGGCCGAGGTGCGAGGCCACCGCCGCACCTACATCGGCGCCTTCCCCGGCCAGATCATCCAGATGATGAAGAAGGCGGGAACCCGCAACCCGGTCTTCCTGCTGGACGAGGTCGACAAGATGTCGATGGACTTCCGCGGCGACCCCTCGGCCGCTCTGCTGGAGGTCCTCGACCCGGAGCAGAACCACAGCTTCACCGACCACTACCTGGACGTGGAGTTCGACCTCTCCTCGGTCTTCTTCATCGCCACCGCCAACGTCCTGCACACCATCCCCCAGGCCCTGCAGGACCGGCTGGAGGTGATCCGGCTTCCCGGCTACACCGAGCGGGAGAAGATCGAGATCGCCCAGCGCCACCTGCTGCCGAAGCAGCTGAAGTCGCACGGCCTGCGCGACAAGAACGTGGTCTTCACCGACGCCGCGCTGCAGGAGGTGGTGCGCCGGTACACCCGCGAGGCCGGCGTGCGCAACATGGAGCGCGAGATCTCCTCCATCCTGCGCAAGGTGGCGCGCAAGGTGGTGCTGGAGGGCCGCGACTACGCCATCGAGATCACGGCCGAGAACCTGGGCGACCACCTGGGCGTCCCCCGCTACCGCATCAGCCAGAAGGAGGAGCACCACGAGATCGGCCTCGCCACCGGCCTGGCCTGGACCGAGGTGGGCGGGGAGATCCTGCCCATCGAGGTGACGCTGATGCCGGGCAAGGGCGCCCTGCGCCTCACCGGCAAGCTGGGCGACGTGATGCAGGAGTCGGCCCACGCTGCCATGTCCTTCGTCCGCTCGCGGGCGGAAGAGTACGGCATCGCCCGGGACTTCAACCGGCGGCTGGACGTGCACATCCACGTGCCCGAGGGGGCCATCCCCAAGGACGGGCCCTCGGCCGGCATCACCATGTGCACGGCGCTCGTCTCCGCGCTCACCCGCATGGCCGTCCGCCGCGACGTGGCCATGACCGGCGAGATCACGCTGCGGGGCAAGGTGCTGCCCATCGGCGGGGTGAAGGAGAAGCTGCTGGCCGCCCACCGTATCGGGGTGACCACGGTGATCCTGCCGCGCGAGAACGAGAAGGACCTGGCCGAGGTGCCCAAGAACATCCTGGAGGGCCTGCAGGTCCACCTGGTGGACCACATCGACGAGGTGCTGAAGCTGGCGCTGCTGCCGCCGGAGACGCCGGCGGAGGCCAACGCCGGCGAGCCGGGAGACGAGCTGGGCAGCGCGCCGGTCGCCGACGGCGTGACACACTGAGCGGGCGGGCCGCCCGGCGACGGGCACGGCTCTTCGCCCGCGAACCTGGACCTTGAAGCACGCATCCGCGACGTTCGCGGGGAGCTTCGCCTCCCCAACCGGATTCCCGAGCGACGGCCTGCCGGAGGTCGCGTTCCTCGGCCGCTCCAACGTGGGCAAGAGCAGCCTGCTGAACGCGCTCGCTGGCACCCGGGGCCTGGCGCGGGTGTCGGCCGCGCCCGGCCGCACCCGGCTCGTCAGCTTCTTCCGGGTGGAAGGGGTGCCGCGGCCGGGTGGCGCCGGGCGGGGCGACCTCTACCTGGTCGACCTGCCCGGTTACGGCTACGCGAAGGCGCCGCGCGGCGTGCGCGCCGGCTTCGAGCGGCTCGCGGTCTCCTACCTTCTCGGCCGCGACGCCCTGCGGCTGTGCGTCTTCATCGTGGACGTGCGGCACCCGCCGGGCGAGCGCGATCTCCTCCTGCGCGACTGGCTGGAGCACCACCGGCTGCCTTACGCGATCGCCGCCAACAAGGTCGACGCGCTCGGCCGCTCCGAGGCGAGCCGCAACCTCCAGCAGCTCGCCTCGGAGTTCGGGCGTCGCGCGAGCGCCGTGACCGCCACCAGCGCCGAGCGCGGGACCGGCATCGACGAGCTGTGGAACGAGATCCGTGCCGCCGCCTTCACCGCCCGGCGCCCGGCGACCAGCGCCCAGGGCGGCGGGCCGGCGGCGAGCGGGAGGACGGTTCAGGAACATGGACGCTGAAGATCAGCCGCCGGTCGAGGCGGCGCCCCCCGACAGCGGCGGTCCCCCGGAGAGCGAGACCGCCAACGCCACGCCCGCCGGCCCGGCTCCCCCGCCGCTCGCCCTCTCCCGGCTGAAGGAGATGACGATCCAGCAGCTCACGGCGACCGCGCTGGAGAGCGGGCTGGCCGACGCCGCCGGGCAGAAGAAGCACGACCTCATCTTCCGCATGCTGCAGGCGCAGGCGGAGAAGAGCGGGATGCTCTTCGCCGAGGGGGTGCTGGAGACGATGCCGGACGGCTACGGCTTCCTGCGCGCACCGCAGTCGAGCTATCTACCCGGCCCCGACGACATCTACGTCTCGCCCTCGCAGATCCGCCGGTTCAACCTGCACACCGGGGACACCGTCAGCGGCCAGGTGCGCCAGCCGCGCCACGGCGAGCGCTACTTCGCCCTCATCAAGGTCGAGGCCATCAACTTCGACCCGCCGGAGGCGGCGGCGGAGAAGGTCATCTTCGACAACCTCACGCCGCTCTACCCCAACCGCCGGCTCCGCCTGGAGACGAGCAGCGACAACATGACCGCGCGCGTGCTGGACATGCTGACGCCGCTCGGCAAGGGCCAGCGGGCCCTGATCGTCGCCGCCCCGCGCACGGGCAAGACCATGATCCTGCAGAACATCGCCAACTCGATCTCCGCCAACCACCCCGAGGTGGTGCTGATGGTGCTGCTGGTCGACGAGCGGCCGGAGGAGGTCACCGACATGCAGCGCTCGGTGCGGGGCGAGGTGATCTCCTCGACCTTCGACGAGGCGCCCGCCCGGCACGTGGCCATCGCCGAGATGGTGATCGAGAAGGCCAAGCGGCTGGTGGAGCACAAGCGCGACGTGGTGATCCTGCTCGACTCCATCACCCGCCTGGCCCGGGCCTACAACGCGATCGTGCCTTCCTCGGGCAAGATCCTCTCGGGCGGCGTCGACGCCAACGCCCTGCAGCGGCCCAAGCGCTTCTTCGGCGCCGCCCGCAACATCGAGGACGGGGGCTCGCTGTCCATCATCGCCACCGCCCTGGTGGAGACCGGCTCGCGGATGGACGACGTCATCTTCGAGGAGTTCAAGGGCACCGGCAACTCGGAGATCGTGCTCGACCGCAAGATGGCCGACCGCCGGATCTTCCCCGCCGTCGACATCAACAAGTCCGGCACCCGCAAGGAAGAGCTGCTGCTCCCCCGCGAGGAGCTGCACCGGGTCTGGATCCTGCGCAAGGTGCTCTCGGCGCTCTCGCCGGTCGAGGCCATGGAGCTGATGCTCGACAAGCTGGCGAAGACGAGGAGCAACCGCGAGTTCCTGGACGGGATGGCGGTCGGCTAGATCTTCCCGGCGAACGCGTACACCAGCCCCACCGTGAACGTCGGCTGGTTGGCCACCAGCGACCCGTCCGACTTGTGGAAGAAGTCACGGTCGACGTGGTCGAGCTTGTACTCGAGCCGGGCCCGCAGGCCGCCGGCGATCAGGTGGTCGCTGGTCAGCGTGAACGACTGCGCCCTGCCGTCGATGCTCATGAAGCCGCCCTGCGAGTCGTCGACGTACTCGTAGCGCGCCGCCACCGCCCAGGCTGGCACCGCCTGGTACTTGACGTAGGCGGCGATCCCCCACCACTTCGTGGGGCCCTCCGACCCGTAGTCGCCGTTCGCCATCAGGCTGAGCTTCGGCGTGGCCGTCCAGGTCAGCGTGGTGTCGAACAGGTTCCGCACGTCACGGACGGGAGCGTCCTGCGGCGCTTCCTTGCCGACCATGTAGTTGGCCACCCAGGTCCAGCTCGCCGTCGGCTTGAGGGTGAGGCCGACGGCGACGGTCTTGTCGTCGTTGTTCTCGGTGACGTTGGTCCACCCGTTCACCAGCATCGCGCTGAGCGTCGCCTTGGGGTTCACCGTGTAGGTCGCCCGCACCCCGGCGTGGTAGAAGGGGATCGCGTAGCCGAACAGGATCGACCGGCTGTAGTTCCAGTTGTTCTGGGACTCGATCACCTCCGCACCGATCGGCGAGACGAACTTGCCGGCGTCCCACTGGACCTTGCCGGTCAGCAGGCTGAGGTAGGCCTGCTTGACGTTCTTGTAGATCTCCTTGCCGCCGCTGGCCGGCTCGGCCGCCGAGGTCAGGTCCGCGGCGTCGCCGAAGAACACGTCGGCGGCGAAGCCGACCCGGCTGGTCGCGGTCGGCGTCTTCGCGACCGAGACGTCCGCTGCGCTCAGGGTGAAGGCGTTGTGCCGGACGTCGTACGAGCGCAGGGCGGGGTCGGTCTTGTTGGTGTCGTAGAGGTAGTAGGTGTCCACGTACGCCCCGACGTCGACCTTCGATGACTCCGGCGAGGGCGAAGGCGTCGGCGAGGGCGAGGGTGCCGGCTGCGCCTGGGCGCCGCCGGGGCGGAGAAGAAGCGCGAGAGCGGCCAGGGCGACGCACGCCGACCGGCGGCCGATGGATGGCATGGGACGCAGCTCCTTGGCAGAGTCCGGCGTTGTTCTTTCGCTGTGCACCCGGATTATGCTCCCCGGGGGGCGGCACAGCGGGGGACGGTCCTCCGACGGGGCCGAGCGCCCCGTCGGAGGCGAGAGCCCGGCGTCTAGGTCGAGCGCGCCGGCTGGGCGGCGTTCACGGGCAGCGGCGCCGGGGCGCCCGAGCCGGCGGCGCCCAGGCCGCTCCAGCCCGTGGAGCTCGCAGAGAGCCCGAACTCCGGGTACGCCAGGGCCCCCATCTCGGGCAGGTCGAGGCCGGCGATCTCGGTCTCCGCGCTGACCCGGTTGCCGACCACCACGTCGACGAGCTTGAAGAACCCGTAGAAGGCGGCGAACACGAAGACGAAGCAGGTCAGCGTCCCGATGCACTGGGCCAGGAACTGCCGGGGGTCGCCGTACAGCAGGCCGGTGACGGTCCCCGGGACCCCGTTCCAGCCGTCGCCGTACTTGCCGTCCGCGAACAGGCCGAGCGCCAGCACGCCCCAGGCGCCGTTGACGCCGTGGACCGAGATGGCGCCCACCGGGTCGTCCACCTTCAGCCGGCCTTCGACGAAGAAGACGGACGCGCACACCAGCACTCCCGAGATGGCGCCGATCAGCACCGCCGCGGGCGCGGTCACGAACGCGCAGGGAGCGGTGATGGCCACCAGCCCCGCCAGCATCCCGTTCGCCATCATCGAGGGGTCGGGCTTCCCGAACTTCCACAGCATGTAGATCATCGCGGTCAGCGCGCCGCCGGCCGAGGCCAGCATGGTGTTGGTGGCGACCACGCCGATGCGCAGGTCGGTCCCCGAGAGAGTCGAGCCCGGGTTGAAGCCGAACCAGCCGAAGGCCAGGATGAAGGTGCCGACGATGGCCATCGGGATGTGGTGGCCGGGGATGGCCACCGGCTTGCCGTCCTTCGTGTACTTGCCGAGACGCGGCCCCAGCACCATCGCCCCCGCCAGCGCCGCCACCCCGCCGACCATGTGCACCACCGACGAGCCGGCGAAGTCGACGTGCCCGTGGCCCAGGCCGAAGTTGGCGCCGAGCTGCGACAGCCAGCCCGCGCCCCACACCCAGTTGGCGAAGAGCGGGTACACCACCATCGACATGAAGAACCCGTAGATCAGGAAGGACGCCCACTTCCAGCGCTCGGCCATGGCGCCCGTCGGGATGGTGACGGTGGTGTCCATGAACACCATCTGGAACAGGAACAGCGTGAACACGCCAACGTCGTAGACGTCAGACCCCATGAAGAAGCCCGTGGTCCCGAACAGGCCGAAGGTCTTCCCGAACAGGGTGATCGCGAACTCGTGGCTGAGCGGCGCCGTCCCGCCGAGCGAGGCCACCCCGCCCACCCCGCCCATCTGCAGGGCGAAGCCGCAGATCCAGTACCCGAGCATGCCGATCGGATAGACCATGAAGTTCATCGACATGGTGTGCGCCGCGTTCTTGGCTCGAGTGAAGCCCGTCTCCACCATGGCGAAGCCCGCCTGCATGAACATCACCAGGAACCCGGTGAACAGTGTCCAGACGATGTTGATGGCGATCCGGTTGTGGCCGACCGTGTCCATGACCTCGACGAGGGTCGGATGGGCGGCGTCCTTGACCGGCACGTCGGCGGCGGTGCCGGTGGCGGCGCCGGTCGGGTCCGGGCCGCGGGGAGCGGGAGTCGGCGCCGCGGAGGGCGCGGCCGGCGCCACCTGGGCGCGGGCCACGCCGTCCAGGGAGCGCAGCGCGGTCACGCCGGCCGCGGCGCAGGCGCCCAGGGCCAGACCGAGCAGCAGACGTCGGATCCGGTTACTCGACACGGTCGCACCTCCCCTCACAGCGCGTCCTCCCCCCGCTCGCCGGTGCGGATGCGCACCGCCTCTTCCAGCGGCGACACGAACACCTTCCCGTCCCCGAACTTCCCGGTGCAGGCGCTGGCAACCACGGCCTGGATCGCCTTCTCCACCAGCTCGTCCGGCAGCGCGACCTCGAGCTTCACCTTCGGCAGGAAGTCCACGTGGTACTCGCTGCCGCGGTAGGTCTCGGTGTGGCCCTTCTGGCGGCCGAAGCCCTTCACCTCCATCACGGTCATGCCCACCACGCCGATCTCCTGCAGGGCCGCCTTGACCGCCTCCAGCAGGTGCGGCCGCACGACGGCTTCCACCTTCTTCATCTCCCCTCCCCGGCGGAGTGCGCGGGCGGGCGCTCGGCGAGCGCCGCCAGCAGTGCGGCCTCGACGCGCGGCAGGCTCTCCGCCTCGAGCTTGCGGCCGCGGTCGTCCGTGACGTAGAAGACGTCGAGCGCCAGCGCCTTCGCGGTGGCCACCTTGGCGAAGCTGAGGTCCAGCCCCAGGCGCGCCAGCACGTCCGCGATCGTCCAAACCAGGCCGGGCCGGTCGGGCGCCCGCACCTCGATGACCGTGGCGGTGGCCGAGGCCTCCTGGTCGAAGCGGACCGAGGGCCCGCGCGCCGCGCGACCCCAGGGCCTGCGGGCGCGGGCCGGCGTGCGCGCCCGCCAGCGCTCGACCGCCGCCGCCACGTCGAGCTGCCCGAGGATCGCCGCCGGGAGCTGCTGGTCCACCCGCGCCCGACGTTCCGGCTTCACCGGCCGCTGCCCGGACTGTTCGCACATGCGGAAGCTGTCGACGGCCAGCCCGTCGCGCCGCGAGAAGAGGTCGACGGCCAGGATGTCCACGCCGCAGGCCGTCAGCGTCCCGGCGATCCGAGCCAGCAGTCCGGGGCGGTCGTCGGCCACCACCGTCAGCTCCGTGCAGTGGGAGGCGGAGAGCTCCCGCCACTGCAGGGCGACCGGCGCCTCTCCCCGTCCCGCGAGCAGGTGAAAGTGGTGCTCCATGGCCTCGGCCGAGGTGGAGCGCAGGTAGCGCTCGGGCATCAGCGCGAAGTGCCGCTCGACCTCGCCCTCGCCGTAGGTCGCGCGCAGCCGCGCCGCCGCCCTGGCATGCGCCGCGTGGCCCGGGTCGCCGGCGACGGGGTGCCCGGCCAGCCGCTCCCGCGTCCTCTCGTACAGCTCCCAGAGCAGGGCACCCTTCCACTCGTTCCAGATGCCGGGCCCGACGCCGCGGTGGTCGGCGTAGGTCAGCAGCATCAGCAGGTTCAGCCGTTCCAGCTGCCCCACCCGGGCCGCGAACGCGTTGATGGGCGCCGCCTCGCTGAGGTCGCGCTGCTGCGACAGCTGCGACATCTCGAGGTGCGCCGCCACCAGGAACTCGACGTCCGCCGCCTGGCGCTCGGAGAGCGGCAGCCGCGCGCAGATGCGGGGCACCAGCCGGGCCCCGCGCGCGACGTGGCCCCCGCCGCGGCCCTTGCCGATGTCGTGCAGGAGCAGGCCGAGGTAGAGGGGCGCCGCGTCCTCGATCTCGTCGAACACCCGCCCCAGTGGGCGCGCCTCCGGCACGGCGCCGGAGGCCACCTCGTCCAGCGCCTCGATCGCGCGCAGGGTGTGCTCGTCCACCGTGTAGCGGTGGAAGAAGTCGTGTTGCACCAGGAAGGTCACGCGCCCGAACTCGGGGAGGTAGCGGCCCAGGAGCGAGGTCTCGTGCATCGCGCGCAGGGCCGGCCCCACCCGCCCCCGCCAGCGCAGCAGGTCGACGAACAGGCGGCCGGTCTCGCCGTCTCGCCGCGTCCGCTCGTCGATCGAGGAGACCCGGGCCCGCAGCGCCGCCTTCAGCTCGTCAGAGAGCGGCACGCCTTCCGCCTGGGCGACGGCGAAGGGCTCCAGCAGGCTGGCGCCGCCTGCCAGCTCCCCCCGCGCGTGCAGCCGCCCCTGGCGCACCTCGAAGCCGCGGCCCGGCCGCTGCCGGCGCAGTGGAGCCAGCAGGCGAGGCGGCGCCGGCTCGTGGTCGCGCATCACGAAGCCGCGCGCGAACTCGGCCAGCTCGGAAGCGCGCCGGTAGAAGTCCCGCATGAACATCTCGGAGGGCAGCAGCCCGCCGCGCGCGGCGAAGCCCAGCGCGCCGGCGATGTCGTGCTGCAGGTCGAGCGTCAGCACGTCGCTCTTGCGGCCGCTGGCGAAGTGCGCCTCGTTGCGCACCCGCAGCAGGAAGTCGTAGGCGCGGCGGGCGCGGCGCAGCTCGGCCTCGGAGATCCAGCCGGCCGCCTCCAGCCCGGCCAGGCCCCCCGCCCCCAGCCGCGCGTGGGCCACCCAGAGCACGGTGTGCAGCTCGCGCAGGCCGCCCTTGCCCTCCTTGACATTCGGCTCCTGCACGCAGACCGCGCCGCCGTGCCGGGCCTGTCGCTCCTCGTACTCGCGGCGCATCGCCTGCAGGAACGCGGCCCGCGCCCGCCGGTCCGCCAGCAGCTCCTGGAGAGCCGCCAGCAGCTCCTGGAACAGCTCCGGGCTGCCGGTGACCAGCCGCGCCTCGGTCAGCGCCGTGCGCGAGTGCAGGTCCTCGCGGGCCATGGCCAGGCACTCGCGGGTGGTGCGGAAGCTGTGGCCGACGCTCAGGCCCGCGTCCCACAGCAGCATCAGCACCCGCTCCACGAACCCGGCCACCGCGGCGCTGCGCCCGCGGTGCAGGAAGAGCAGGTCGACGTCGGAGAAGGGGGCGAGCTCGGCCCGCCCGTAGCCGCCCAGGGCCACCACGGCGCAGCGGCCGGGCTCGAAGTCGCCGCCCGCGCCGGCCGCCTCCGCCGCCAGCTCGCAGGCCCGGGTCACCACCTGGTCGACCTGGTAGGCGCGCGTGGCCGCGATCTCCAGGCCGCCGAGGCCCATGCGGTGACGCATGCGGAGCCGGTCGGTCTCCAGCTTCAGGAAGCGCTTGAACGGCTGCACCCGGCGTGCGTGCCCCACCGGCCCGGAGGCGTCGCGCAGCCTCACGCGGGCGTGGGCCCGGATGCCGTCGCGCTGCAAGCCCGTCATGCCAGGAACGATCGGCAACCGTCATGCCGTCTGAGGCGGTGTCCGGGACTCAATGCTGATCTCGCTCGAGACCAAGCACTTGGAGCCGTGCTCGTCCTGGCGGTGCGCCGCTCTGTGGCTGACACTTTCGTCTGTGCGAAGCAAGGCGGCCACGTTTATGTCGGCCCGCGGTGCGGGGCGCGGGGCCCGCCGCCGACGGTCGCCCGCCGGCTGCCGTCCTGGATAGACAAAGATGTCGGACGCGCAAACGCGGCCGCCGGGAATGTCGGCACGGCTGGGGGGCTGGAGAGCGGCGGGCCAGTCGCCCGCTCCGCCGGCGTGGCGGAGCGCCGCCCCGCCTGATATAGTTGCCCGTTACGGCCGCCCGGAAGGGCGCCGCCGAGGGAGCCCCATGAAGTCTGGAATCCATCCCGAGTACCAGCTGGTCAACGTGCACTGCGCCTGCGGCGCCACCTGGACCACCCGCTCGACCAAGAAGGAGCTGCGGCTGGAGATCTGCTCCAACTGCCACCCGTTCTTCACGGGCAAGCAGCGCATCCTCGACGCCGCCGGCCGGGTCGAGCGCTTCAAGCGCAAGTACGCCAAGAAGGAAGCGCCCGCCAAGGCCTGATCCGGAAAGGCGTCGATGGACGGGATCACCTTCCAGAAGCTGCGCGACATCGAGGCCCGCTTCGCGGAGGTCGAGGCGGCCATGTCCGACCCGGCCGTGGTCCAGGACCAGGCGGCGTACCAGAAGCTCGCCCGCGAGGCGAAGGAGATCTCGCCGGTCGTCGAGCGCTTCCGCTCCTACAAGACCACCCTGGCCGAGCTGGCCAAGGTCCAGGAGATGGCCCGAGGCGAGAGCGACCCCGAGCTGCGCGAGCTGGCCCACGAGGAGGCGCGCACGCTGGAGGCCCGCCGCGACCAGCTCGATGCCGGCATCCCGCTGCTGCTGTTGCCGAAGGACCCCAACGACGAGAAGAACGTGCTGCTGGAGATCCGCGCCGGCACCGGCGGGGACGAGGCGGGCCTCTTCGCACAGGAGGTCTTCCGGATGTACTCGCGCTTCGCCGAGCGCCAGGGCTGGAAGGTGGACGTGGTGTCCATCAGCCGCAGCGGACCCTCCGGCGTCAAGGAAGTCATCGCCATGGTGGAGGGCGACCGCGTCTACTCCAAGCTGCGCTTCGAGAGCGGCGTCCACCGCGTGCAGCGGGTGCCGGTCACCGAGGCCTCCGGCCGCATCCACACCTCCGCCGTCACCGTGGCGGTGCTGCCCGAGGCCGAGGAGGTCGACGTCAGGATCGACCCCAAGGACATCCGCATCGACACCTTCTGCTCCTCGGGGCCGGGCGGCCAGAGCGTCAACACCACCTACTCGGCGGTGCGGATCACGCACCTGCCCACGAACACCGTGGTCTCCTGCCAGGACGAGAAGAGCCAGATCAAGAACCGGGAGAAGGCGATGAAGGTGCTGCGCTCGCGCCTGTACGAGGTGGCGCTCGAGGAGCAGCAGAAGGCGATCGCCAGCGACCGCCGCAGCCAGGTGGGCAGCGGGGACCGCTCGGAGAAGATCCGCACCTACAACTTCCAGCAGGCGCGGGTCACCGACCACCGCATCGGACTCACCATCCACCGGCTGCAGGAGATCCTCGACGGCGACCTCGAGGAGATCGTGAGCGCGCTGATGGCCCACCACCAGGCCGAGAAGCTCAAGGCCCCCGCCCCGGCGCGCTGAGGCTTCCGGCGGCAGCATGACAGCGGCGGCTCTGCTGGCAGAGGCCGCCGCACGGCTGCGCGAGGCCGGCATCGAGGCGGCCGGATGGGACGCCGAGCGCCTGCTGCGCCACGTGCTCGGCTGCGATCGCGCCTCCCTGCTGGCCGCGCGCCAGGCCGAGGTGGCAAGGGAGGCGGAGGCTCGCTTCCGCCGGCTGGTGGACGGCCGTGCCCGCCGCGTCCCGCTGCAGCATCTCGTCGGTACCCAGGCCTTCTGGCGGCACGAGTTCGTGGTGACCCCCGAGGTCCTCGTTCCCCGGCCCGAGACGGAGCTGCTGGTCGAGATCGCCCTGGAGCGCATGCCCGAGCTCCACCGGCCGCTGGTCGTCGACGTCGGCACCGGCTCGGGCTGCATCGCCCTGTCGCTGGCCGAGGCCCGGCCCGACGCGGAGGTGCACGCGACCGACATCTCGCCGGCCGCGCTGGCGGTGGCCCGCGAGAACGCCTCCCGCCTGGGGCTGCCCGACCGGGTGCGCTTCCACCAGGGCGACCTGCTGCAGCCGCTCGGGCCGCTCCTGGGCCGGCTCGACCTGGTCGTCAGCAACCCGCCCTACGTGGCGGAGGAGGACCGCCCGACCCTGGCTCCCGAGGTGCGGGACCACGAGCCGGCGCTCGCGCTCTTCGCGCCGGAGCGGGGCCTGGCCGTCCACCGGCGGCTGGCCGCCGAGGCCGCCGCGGCCCTGCGCCCCGGCGGCGCGCTGGTCGTCGAGCTGGGCAGCGGCCAGCAGGCAGCGGTCGCCGGCTTCTGCACCGCCGCCTCGCTCGAGGTGGCGGAGGTCCGGGCGGATCTCGCGGGGATCCCCCGCGGGCTCGTCGCCGTCAAGCGCGCGACGCTGGACATCGCCTAGACTCGTCGGTCATGGATCGCATCCGCATCGTCGGCGGCCGGCCGCTCGAGGGCACCGTCCGCCTCTCGGGAGCCAAGAACGCCTCGCTGCCGGACCTGTGCGCGGCCCTGCTGACCGACGGCCCGGTCGTGCTGACGAACGTGCCCGAGGTCCGCGACACCCGCACCATGGGCCGCGTGCTCGAGGCCCTGGGGGCCGCCGTCGACTTCCGGGTCGGCGGCACCGTCGAGGTGAAGGCCTGCACGGTCAGCTCGGTGGAGGCGCCGTACGACCTGGTCAAGACCATGCGCGCCTCGGTGCTGGTGCTGGGGCCCCTGGTCGCCCGCGAGGGTCGCGCCCGCGTCTCGCTCCCCGGCGGCTGCGCCATCGGCGCCCGCCCCATCAACCTGCACCTCGCCGCGCTGCAGCGGCTGGGCGCGGAGATCCAGGTGGAGCACGGCTACGTGGAAGCGCGGGCGAAGCGGCTGCGCGGCGCCGAGGTGGTGTTCGAGACGGTGACCGTCACCGGCACCGAGAACGTGCTGATGGCGGCCTGCCTGGCCGAGGGGCAGACCACCATCCGCAACGCCGCCTGCGAGCCGGAGGTCGAGGACCTGGCCGAGCTGCTGGCCGCCATGGGCGCGACCATCGAGGGCGCGGGCACCCCGACCATCCAGGTGACGGGCAGCGACCGCCTGCAGGGCGCCCGCCACGCGGTGATCCCCGACCGCATCGAGGCCGGCACCTACGTGGCGGCCTGCGCCATCGCCGGAGGGGAGATCGAGATCCAGCGCTGCCGGCCCGCCCAGATGCGGGCGGTGATCGACAAGTTCCGCGAGACCGGCGTGCGCATCGAGGAGGGCCCCGACAACCTGCGGGTGCGCACCCCGCGCCGGGTGCGGCCGGCGGACGTGAAGACCCTGCCCTACCCGGGCTTCCCCACCGACATGCAGGCGCAGTACATGGCCCTGATGACGCAGGCGACAGGGGCCTCCACCATCAGCGAGACCATCTTCGAGAACCGCTTCATGCACGTGGCCGAGCTGGAGCGCATGGGGGCGCAGGTGAAGGTGGACGGCCGCACGGCGGTGGTGCGCGGCCCCACCCCGCTCTCCGGCGCCCGGGTGATGGCCACCGACCTGCGCGCCTCGGCCAGCCTGGTGCTGGCGGGGCTGGCGGCGGAGGGCGAGACGGTGGTCGACCGCGTCTACCACCTCGACCGCGGCTACTACCGCATCGACGAGAAGCTGCGCGGGCTGGGGGCGGACATCGAGAGGCTGACGTGAGCGCGGCGCTGCGCCGGGCGCTCGTCGCCTGGTACCAGCGCCACCGCCGCGACCTGCCCTGGAGACGCCGGGCGGACGCCTACGCGGTCTGGGTCTCCGAGGTGATGTTGCAGCAGACCACCGTGCGCAGCGCGCTCGGCCACTACCAGCGCTTCCTGGAGCGCTTCCCCAGCGTCGAGGCGCTCGCCCGCGCCTCCGAGGAGGACGTGCTGGCCGCCTGGTCGGGGCTCGGCTACTACCACCGCGCGCGCAACCTGCACCGCGGCGCCCGCCTGCTGCAGGAGCGGCACGGCGGCGTCTTCCCGCGCACGCTGGAGGCGGCGCTGGCGGTGCCCGGCGTCGGCCTCTACAGCGCCAGCGCCGTCCTCTCGATCGCCCACGGCGTGGCGCTGCCGGTGGTCGACGGCAACGTGCGCCGCGTGCTCTCGCGCCTGCTTGCGCTGCGCGGGCCCGAGTACCGGCGGGACGGTCCGTACTACAACCGTGCCGAGGAGCTCCTCGACCGCGAGCGTCCGGGCGACTGGAACCAGGCGCTGATGGAGCTGGGGGCCACGGTCTGCCTGCCGCGGCGACCCGCCTGCCCCGCCTGCCCGGTGAGGACCCACTGCCGGGCGCGGGCCCAGGGCATCGTCGACGAGCTGCCGGTGGGTCGCGCGCGGCGCGCCCCCGTCCTCGTCACGGTGGCGGCCGCCCTGGTCCTGAGGGAGGGCCGCGTGCTCCTCGTCCGCCGCCCGCAGGGTCGGCTGCTGGGCGGGATGTGGGAGGTGCCGCAGACCTCGCTCGAATCCCGGGGCCTGCCCGACCTCGCGCCCGAGCTTCTGGAGAGGCACGGGCTGCGGGTGGTCCCCGGCCCGCTGGCGGTCCGCGCCCGCCACGCGATCACGCACCACCGCATCACCCTCGAGGGCTACCGCTCCCGGCTCTCGTCGCCCGCCCCGGCGGACGGCGAGCGCTTCCGCTGGGCGGCCCCCGACGAGCTCGGCGCGCTGGCGGTGTCCTCCGCCACCCGCAAGCTGCTGCGCGGCCTGGGCACCAGCCAGCTGCCCCTGCCGCTGTGAGGGAGGGCGCGGGTGTAGACTTCCGGAACCGATGCCCTGTGCGTTCTGCGAGATCGTCGCCGGCCGCAGCCCGGCGCGGGTCGTCCACCAGGACGAGCGCATCGTGGCCTTCCACGACCTCCACCCGCAGGCGCCGACGCACGTGCTGCTGGTGCCGCGCCGGCACGTCGCCAGCCTGCTCGACCTCGCTCCCGACGACGACCCCGTGGTGGGCGCCATGATCCGCACCGCCCGCGACCTGGCGGCGCGGCTCGGCTTCGGCGGGCGGGGCTTCCGCCTGGTGTTCAACGCCGGACCCGACGCGGGCTACAGCGTCCACCACATCCACCTTCACCTCCTCGGCGGCCGCCGCCTGGGCTGGCCGCCGGGATAGGAGCACGGACGTGAGCGCAAGCAATCCCCCGAACCCCGAACCTTCGGTGATCGCCGACCGCTACCTGATCGTCCAGAAGCTGGGTGCCGGCGCCTTCGGGACGGTCTACAAAGCGAAGGACAAGGTCCTCGGGCGCATGCTCGCGATCAAGACCATCCGGCTCGAGGGCCTGGCCGCCTCGCAGGCGGGTCTCAAGGAGATGCTGGACCGCTTCAACCGCGAGGCGCAGGTCGCGGCGCAGCTGCGGCACCCGAACATCGTCACCATCTACGACTTCGGCGAGTCCCAGGGCCTCACCTACCTGGCCATGGAGTACATCGAGGGCAAGGGGCTCGACAGCATCATCGCTGCCAATGGGCGCCTGCCGGTGCCGCGGGCTGCCGCGCTGGCCGCGCAGGTGGCCGACGCCCTCGACTACGCCAACCAGCACCACGTCGTCCACCGCGACATCAAGCCGCCGAACATCATGGTCGAGAGCGACGACCGGGTGAAGGTCACCGACTTCGGCATCGCCAAGCCCGGCGACTCCGCCGAGCACCTGACCATGACCGGAAGCCTGCTGGGCACGCCGGCCTACATGAGCCCGGAGCAGGCGCGAGGCGAGAAGCTCGACGGCAAGAGCGACCTCTTCTCGCTCGGCTGCGTGCTCTACGAGATGGTGGCCGGCCACAAGGCGTTCCGCGGCGACTCGATCACCGCGCTCCTCTTCAAGATCCTCACCGAGGAGCCGAAGCCCCTGCAGGAGGTCGACCCGGAGCTTCCCGAGGAGATCGTCCGCATCGTCAACAAGGCGATCGCCAAGAGGCCCGAGAACCGCTACCAGAGCGGCCGGGAGATGGCGCAGGACCTGCTGACCCTGGCCCGCCCCGGGAACGTCCCCACGCTGCGGGCGGTCGACTCGCCCACCCTGCAGCCGGCGGCTACGGAGATCCGGACCATCCACTCGTCTCCCACGGTGATGGCGGACGTGCCGGGCAACGTGACGGCCCGTGCCGGCGGGGCGACCAGCGCGATCCGGCAGGCCGCGAGCCCGCCGCCGCTGCCGACGGTCGTCGCGCCCGCGCCGGGCGCAGCCGTCCCGGCCGTGCCAGCCGTCCCGGCCGTGCGCGCCGAGGCGACCCTGCGCCCCGACGCCACCGGCCGGGTGGCGGCGACGCGCCGCGAGCCGCCCGCGAGGGTCGCAGCGGCGCCGCCCCCGCCCACCCGCCGCGGCCCCGGCGTCGGCCTGCTGCTCGGGCTGGCCGCCGTCGTCTTCGTCGTGTTCGCGGGGCTCTTGGTCGGGGCCTGGACGCTCTACCGGCACCGCCAGGCCGCGCTCGAGGCCGCCCAGCCCACGCCGGCGCCCACCGCCGTCGCGGAGATGGCGACGCCGACACCGGCCCCCTCGCCCGTCGCGGAGGCGACGCCGGGGCCGACGCCGACGAGCGCCGCTCCCCCGCCGGCGACGAGCATCGAGACGCCGGGGCCGACGCCGCAGCCCGAGGTCGCGCGCGGGCGGACCACCGCCGGCGACGCGCGCGCGGGAGTGGCCCACCGCCCGCCGGCCGCCATCGACCAGACGCCCGCCTCTCCCCGGGGCGCCGAGACCGCGCCCGCCGGCGACTACGGCTTCCTCAACGAGATCCCGGCCGAGAGCACGAGCGACGGCCGCGCCGCCGGCGAAGCGCTCGCCCAGAAGTACCGCTCCGGCGGCTCGACCGGCATAACCAACCACCGCTTCGCCACCCGCTCGAAGATCCCGCGCGACGTCATCCCCGTCGAGCGGCCAGCCGTCGCCACCCTGCTGCACCTGATGTTCGTGGAGCAGCAGTACCAGCGCCAGAACGGCCGCTACGGCACCCTCCACGACCTGCGCAGCGCCGGGCTGCTGCGCCTCGACGTCCCCTTCCAGAACGGCGTCTTCGAGCGGCGCGGCTACCGCTTCGAGGTCCGGGGCGGGGCCGGCGAGTTCAAGGCGCGGGCGGTCCCGCTGGTCCAGGGCGGCCGGCCGTTCGTCGCCGACGACAGCGGCTACGTTCTGGTCGACGAGTAGGCCGCGGCCGGCCCGCCGGAGGGCCGCCTAGAAGTCGGCCGGGCGGGCGGCGTGCAGGTAGGGCGCCACCGCGTCGAAGATGCGCTGGGCGTCGGCCAGGTCGGCCGAGGTGAAGTCCGGGCCCGCCTCCCGCGCGGTCTCGCCCTTGCGGCTCACCTGGGCCACGCCGATCGGCTGCCCCCCGAAGAGGATCGGCGTCGACACCATCTTCTGGATGGGCGCGGGCGGCTTGTCCTTCAGCTTGATGGTCTCGAAGAAGGAGACGTGCTTCACCATCGGCACCGAGTTGTTGACGTCGCCGGTACGCCGCGACAGCACCGAGACGGCGATGGAGTCGCGCTTGGTGGTGGGGATGGAGCCGAGCGGCGCCAGCCGCCGTGGCGCCACGAACCGCAGGTGGCGGCCGTCGGCGCTCAGCAGGAGGATCGCCACCTCCTCCGGCCGGCAGGAGAACTCCTTGCTCACCGACTTGGCGATGCGCTCGGCCATGTCCAGGAGCAGCTCGCGGGTGTCCTTGACCTTGTCCCGCTGCCCCGCCATGGCCGAAAGGATCTCCTGAAGCTCCTCCATGCGCTGCCCCCTGCCACGCCGACCGGACCCGCCCCACGCCGGGCCGGCATTATATCTCCAGCGTCGAGAGCCACGCCGTGCGGCGCAGCACCGGGTGCCTCCGCACGAGCGCACGCAGGCGCCGCGCCAGCGGACAGGCGAGCGCGCGCGCGGCCCCGTCGAGGACGAAGCCGACCGCCGGGCGGCCGCTCTGCGCCAGCAGGCCGGGCTCGCCGCACACCGGCTCGCCACGCACGATCAGCAGGGCGACGGCGGCGCGCTGCCCCGCCAGCAGCGCGGGCAGTGACCCCGTCACCAGCAGGTCGGCGGGCGTGCCCGGCTGCGCGTCGCCAGCGGGCATCCTGGCCACCTCTGCCGAGCCTCGGGTGGCGAGCTGCAGCAGCGCCTCGTCCGACAGCCCCGCCAGGCCGCGGGCCACGGCCAGCGTGGAGAGCAGGTCGCGCGCGCCGGCCGGGGCCCCGTCGCTGCCGAGCCCCACGCGGACGCCGCCCCTGAGCAACGCCACAGCCGGCGCCGTCCGGCCGTAGAGCCGCAGGTCGCTCTCCGGGCACCAGGCGAGCGAGGCCCGGGCGGAGGCGAGGCGCGCCGCGTCCTCCGGCTCGAGTGCGGTGCCGTGGGCGATCACG